>Ga0302157_10000026_pt1 | contig 174421 bp, 133 predicted proteins | sample I_Bog_N3_3_FD_193502 | JGI IMG/M metagenome (GOLD analysis project Ga0302157, IMG submission 193502) | Peat permafrost microbial communities from Stordalen Mire near Abisko, Sweden - I_Bog_N3_3 | ecosystem: Environmental > Terrestrial > Soil > Wetlands > Peat | place: Sweden: Abisko... | reverse complement strand
TGCCTTCCCATCGGCTAGTTTACATAGCTGTTCCGCGCTCTTCTTCAGGGCCTCATCCTTCACGGTGTAGCAAATGCGGAAGTGCGATGCCCGCTCGCTGAACACCGAGCCGGGGATGATGAGCATGTTGTTCTCGCCGGTCAGCCCGTTGGGCGCCTTGGCCCACAGTCGGCTGTGACGTGACCACGGAATTGGCTCGAGCATTTTTGGCAGTGATACCCGTCACTATTTAAGTGATGACTCCCTGTGCGCATCCATGATCTTTGTGATCTTGATTTTACCATGCCAATCCTTCCCTATCCACCATGTTCCCGATAAGGATTTCCCATCCTCAGAGAACTTCATGGAATTCTCGACAGAGTGCGAAACCCCTTCCCTGCCATCATAGGTAAACGTCAGATTCACGTCTTTGCCGAGAATTGCCCCTGAAATCTTTGATGTTAGAGCGGGCGATTTAGTCGGGCCGAAAGTATTTGGCTCTAATACATCGCCAGTGATATGGCCACTGGCGTCTATCGACATGACAACTGCAATTACCACAGGACGCAATCTGCTGTCTAGGTATGAATAATATCCCGTCCAGATCCCGTCGACTTGCATCGGGGTAACAGGAAACTTGATCGGATTATCAGCAAGATATTCCCCGCCATTTGTCCGAGTCGCATCGGTACAAGCATTCATGGCAAGCGAAATAAGCAGAAGAGCGGTGAATCTCACGATACCAGCCTCCTCAGGCGCTCTAGCCTACCCCTTCGCCGCCTTCCCGTCCGCCAGTTTGCACAGCAGTTCCGCCCCCCTCTTGAGCATCTCATCCTTGAACATATAGCAGATGCGGAAGTGCGATGCCCTTTCACTTAACACCGATCAATGCTTGGTTGAGATGGCCGCCCTGGTCTCCTCGGCCTTCTTGACGCCTGCATCATCGCACAGCCAGGCATCACCGCCCTGGTCGTAGCAGATCCAGGCGACCAACTCCGGGGACCACTTGAGCGGGAAGTAGTAGGTCTGGCCCGGCGCAAGTAGAGGCCTCGTTGCTAGATGGAATCTGTAATCGGTTCGCTCAACACCAGTCGCATCCCTGAAGCCCTTGACTTCGATATTGCGAACGAAGTGCACGACTTCCCGTTTCCGATTGGGATCCTTGGCATAGACGATCTCATCGATATGGACCTGGCACAATTGGATGGTGATATCCATGGTGTCATAGATGGTCGATTCAGTGACGCTGCCCTTTACCAGCAAATCGATCTGCGAGATATCGGGAACATATCCAGCAACCAGGGCAAAGGCATCCTGGCAGGCCATGAGCAATAATGTCAACGCTAGCGGACCGACTCCCGACCATTTAGACATACGACCTCACTCGCGTTAGAGTAATTGCTTATGCGACTCCCTGAATCTATCAACCGTTTGGCAATGAACTTGGTAATCCGCCCTCACCGGACCCTCCCCCTACCCCTTCGCCGCCTTGCTATCCGCCAACTTGCAGAGCAGCTCCGCCCCCCGCTTGAGGACCTCGTCCTTCACGGTGTAGCAGATGCGGAAGTGCGATGTCCGTTCACTGAAGACACTGCCGGGGATGATGAGCATGTTATTCTTGATCGCAAGATCGACGAATTGATCACCAGTCAGGCCATTGGGCGCCTTGGCCCATAGATAGAACGCGCCATCAGGCGGTGCGAGCTCGAACTTGCTGGAGAGGATGCCGACCATCAGGTCGCGCTTGCGGCGATAGGCATTGATATTGTCGGTGCTGTCGACATTCGGACAGGCGAGCGCCGCATACTGCACCACCGACGGCGCGCAGACGAAGCTGTACTGCTGCACCTTGGTCATCGCCTGGATGATCTCGGCAGAACCGCAGGCGTAGCCCAGGCGCCAGCCGGTCATGCCGAAGGTCTTCGAGTGCCCGACCAGGACCAGGGTCTCGGGGTAGACCTCCGCCATCGACGTGGTCGGCACATAGCTGAATGCCCGGTAGATCTCGTCACTGATCACGGTGATGCCGTGCTTGGCACAAACCTTGGCGATCGCCTCCAGCTCGGCCTTGGGGAAGATGCGGCCGGTCGGATTGCCCGGCGAGTTGAGCAGCAGCAGCTTGGTTTTCTTGGTGATCAGCTTCTCGAGCCGTTCAGCATCGATGCCGAAGCCGGTGTCGTAGGTGTCGAGGTAGACCGGTGTGCCGCCGAAGAGGTTCACCAGGTGCTTGTACATCACGAAGTAGGGGTCGGGGATAATGACCTCATCCCCATCGTCGACCAGCGTCAGCAGGGCGAGGAAGAGCCCCCCGCTCACGCCGCTGGTGATCAGCACCTGCTCGGGCGCATACGTTCTGCCAGTATAGGAAGCCTCATCGCGAACCACCAGCTCGCGCAGCTCGGGAATGCCCTGCGTCTGGGTATAGGTATTCCTGCCCGCGCGTATCGCGCTGATGGCGGCGTCCTTGATCGCGGGCGCGACATCGAAGTCGGGCTGGCCGATGGAGAGGTTGATCGGATCCTTCAAGCTGCGGGCGAGATCGAAGATCTTGCGGATGCCGCTGGAATCGATGCGGCCGACGCGAGCTGCGAGACGGGTCATAGGGGGTTCCGTGAGACGTGCGGCTAAATCGCGGCCGCGTTTATGTCAGTTAACCGCGCAGCTTGATCAGCACCAGCTGGTTGTTGCCGCCGGTCTGGTAATGGTAGTCGACCTGATCCATGATCTTGCGCATCAGGAACACCCCCAGGCCACCCGACCGCCCAGACATGACGTGCTGCTGGATATCGATGTCCGAGATCTGGTTGGGATCGAAGGTGCGGCCGTGGTCGCTGATCTCGATGCGAAAGCGCTCGCTGGTGACATCGACATGCAGCTCGATGGTCGAACTGCCGCGCGCCTCATCGGCGTAACCGTGCTCGATGATGTTGGTGACCGCCTCATCGACGGCGATCTGCAGGCGGTTGAGGAAGTGCTGGGGGAATCCCCCTTCGCGGATCGATCGGCTCACCAGGTCCCGCACCTGGGCCAGGTAGGCCAGATCGTTGCTGATGCTCATGTCATGATGGAAGTGCATCATGCCCCGGCCACATTCCGCACGGCGATGATGGTCAGGTCATCGGATTGCTCGGCTTCCCCGCGGTGGGCGCCGATCTCCTCGACCAGTTTGGCGATGCAGGTACGGGCATCGAACTGGCCGAAGCGCGCGATGGACTGGTAGAAGCGCTCCTCGCCGAATTCCTCGTTCTCCGCGTTCATCGCCTCGGGAAAGCCGTCGGTGAAGATCACCATCATGTCCCCGGGGTTGAGGACCGTCTTGGTCTCCTGGATCGTCTTGTCGAATACCGGGCCCTCATTGAAGCCGAGGGCGATGCCCTTGCCGGTTCCCAGCTCATAGGCCTTGGTGGACGCGCGGTAGATGACCATCGGATTGTGGCCGGCCGAGGCATAGGTGAGGTTGCCGGTGCGCTCATCGAGGATGGCATAGAAGGCGGTGACGAACATGCCGCGCTTGATCTGCTTGGCGATCAGGCGATTTGTCTCTTTCAGCGTATCGGCAGCGCGATGCTGGTACTTGTTGGCCACCAGGCGCACGATCGTACGGGTGACCGCCATGACCATCGAACCGGGGATGCCCTTGCCCGAGACGTCGGCGATGATGAAGCCCCACAGGCCATTGCCCAGCGGGATGAAGTCGAAGTAGTCGCCCGAGACCGCCTTGGCCCCCTGGTAGAAGGCCGCGCAGTCGAAGCCCATGACCGTGGGCGCCTCGGCGGGCAGCAGCTGGCGTTGGACCTCGCGGGCGATCGAGAGCTCGTATTCTGCCTTCTCCTGCTCGACCAGCGCCGCCTGGGCGATCTTGAGATTGCCGGTCATGCGGTTGAACTCGTTGGCGAGCATGCCGATCTCGTCATCGGAGCGGGCCTTGGTCTCGTGGTCGAGGCGGCCGCGCGCGACGATCTTCATGTCGCTGATGAGCAGGTCGAGCGGCCTGGTGATGTTGCCGGCGAGCCAGTTCGCCACCGCGATGACCACACCGATGGCTATCAGCACTGCGATGCCGATGGTCCAGAACAGGCGATAGGTGACCTGGGAGACGCTGTCGGCGGCGATGTCGACGCGCACATTGGCCGGCTCGGTGCCGTTGGTGGCCTTCTGGAACGACTGGTCGAGCGCGATCTTGAAGCGGTAGATGCGCTGCCTGGAGCCGTTGCCGTAAAGCGCCCAGTATTCGCTCATCACGATGCCCGGCGAGGGCAGGGAGACCGAGCTGCCGGTCTTGGGCACGTAGATCGAGGTCCACTGCTTGATCAGCTCAGCCGAGGATTCCGGCGGGCCGATGCCGGCCCGGCTGATCTCCGGCACCGCCGGGCAATCGAAACGCACCGCCAGGACATCGCTGAAGGAGAGATTGCCGTTGCCGTACCAGTCCTTGGCATTGGTGAGGGCGGTCTCGATCTCGCGCTGCACGTCCGCCTGGGTTGGTGTCGGCACGTCGATGCCCTTGAATCCCGGATCCGCCTTGAGGTTCTGGAAGGCGAGCAGCTTATTGTGCTCCACCGTGCCGATCTGGGCGGCGAGCCGGGCGATCTCGACGCCTGCATGCTGCTTCTGGCCGAAGAGGAAGTTGTTGGTGGTCAGCGAGGTCAGCAGGCCGAGGGCGATCAGGGCGGCGGCCGTGACGCCCGAGAGCACGAGCATGAACTTCGCCCGCAGGCCCATGCCGCCAACCCGCCCCATGCCGGCCGCGCGGCCCTTGCCGCCGGCCTGCTTCTGGCCGCCGGAATCGCCGCCGCGGGTCGCCACGCGGGAATTGCTCATCGCTGTACCGGTGATGCCGCGCTCGGGAGCTGACTGCTGGGAGGGCAGGCCCGCCGAGGAGGCGGCTGGCCGGGGCGCAGAGGTCGGTGCCCGTGCTGGGGCCGCTGGCGACTGCGTCGGCCGGACCCCCGACGCCGTCGTGCCGCGCGAGGCGGCTCGCCCAGCCGGTGCACGCTGGCTGCCGCGTGACGAGTTGGAGCGCGAACTATCGAAGCGGCGGGTAGCCATGATGGTGTTTCCGACCTCGCGAGGTGCGACGGGAGACGCTACGTGCTCAATGCAGGACCGCTGCCGAGAAGGCTCCCGCGAACAGCCCGGCGACGAGGTCGTCGGCCATGATGCCCCATCCCCCAGGCAGACGCTCGAACCAACTGACCGGCCAGGGCTTGGCAATGTCAAACACACGGAAGGCCACGACCGCCACCAACACCGCCAGGAGGGCATCCCGGTGGAGGATATTGGCGGGGATGCAGCCGATGGCGATGGCCGTCCCGAGCACCTCGTCGATGACGACCTGGGAGGGGTCGCTGCGGCCGAAATGCCCGATCGCCGAACGCGCGCTGAGCAGGCCAGCCACCAGCGACGCCAGGGCCATCGAGACCAGGCTCAGGGTGATGCATGCCTGGTCGGCGAAGCGGCACACCGGCCACGCGCACACCCCCGTCGCGACACTCGCCCAGGTCCCGGGACCAGGTCGTAAGTATCCAATGCCAAAGGCAGTTGCGATCACCACTCCGAGGGTCGCATGAGGCCGCGACGGTGCGCTTGTCTCAGCCATCGACATCAAGCTCGCCGAATCGGCCCTCAACCAGCTTGGCGAGGGCCTGGGTCGCCTGGCTGGCATCGTCGCCATCGGCGGTGATGATCAGCTGCGAACCGCATTCGGCGGCGAGCATGAGCAGCTCCAGCACGCTCTTGGCATCGACCACCATGTCATCCTTGGCGATGTGGATGTCGGACTGGAAACGGCTGGCGGTGGTCGCTATCTGTGTCGATGGCCGAGCATGCAGACCCATCTTGTTGCTGAGCACCACCCGAGCCTCTGCCTGCGGCATGTGTCCTGCCATCCTTCCCGTTCCAGAACATCCTCGGGGCTTGAGCCCTGGCGAGGCAGGAGGCTTGTACCACCGCCTTGCTGTGAAGCAAAGGCCTGTGCCGCAGCCCCCGACGCGGTTCCGGCTACTCTCCGCGATACAGCCGTTCGGCGAAGCGGCGGTCGAGCTGCTCGATGCGCTTGACCTTCTCGGCCGTCGCATCGATGTCATAGGCGACGCGGCGGAAGTAGATCGCCTCGCCGTTATAGAGGGTGTAGCAGGCCAAGGGATTGCGGTCGCGCGGCTGACCCACCGAGCCGACATTGACCAGGTATTTGCCATCCGAGATGTCGAAGCCCTTGGCCAGGTCCGCCGCCGGGAGGAAGCAGCGATCATCGGTGAACACCCCGGGACGATGGGTGTGGCCGACGAAGCAGAGGCGCGAGAACCCGGCGAAGATGCTCTCCATCTTGTCCGGATCGGCACCTTCCCACAGATCGCTCTCGAGCACGTACTCCATCACCGGATCGCGGGGGCTGCCATGGACCAGCAGGACGTCATCGATCTCGTGCCGGATCGGCAGATTCTGCAGCAGTTCCAGCATCGCCTTGCGCCTGGCTGCGGGAGAGACGCGCTGCAGGGTATCCCGCGTCCAATCGATGGCCCGCTTGGCGGCAGCATGGAAACCGTAGGCACCATACAGCAGCGCATGCTCGTGGTTGCCCATCAGGATGAGCTTGCAGCGCGACGCCACCAGATCGAGGCACTCCGCCGGCTGCGGACCATAGCCGATCACATCGCCGAGGCAGTAGGTGCGTTCAACCGTGCCCAGTGAATCGATGTCAGCCAGAACCGCCTCGAGGGCAGCGAGATTGGAATGGATGTCCGAGATAAAGGCGATCACATCGACGTCCAATAGGCCCGAGGTTCAAGCAGCCATGGCTGGGGGAGCCGGACATCGTGGCGCTCCTGCCCACGAGTCCAGCGTCGGCTCATGCATCGTGGGTCAGAAGCCCTGACTGGCGGACACCCTGACGGCGCGGTCACGATCGTGCGCCTGTGCCCGCGTGCTCCGGCGCGGGTGAGGCACCAGCTGCACAGGGTCCGTATGGACTTATAGCGGACGACCCCCATGCGCTAGAACTGCCTGATGTGATACCGGAACTGCTCCCTGCCCCCATGCGCCACCGCCACCTGCGTCCCCGGGAATGCGTCGGAGCATGAAGCTGCCACGTCTTTTCAGCAACGGCATGGTGCTCCAGCACGGCAAGCCGATCCCGGTCTGGGGGTGGGCGACGCCGCACCAGCGCGTAGAGGTCGCGCTTGCTGGGCGCACCAGCGAGACCCAGGCTGACGCCAAAGGCACCTGGATGGTGAAGCTGCCCAAGCTGTCGGCCGCCGAGCACCTTGGTGCCCGGCTGTGCCTGAGCGTGCGCGCCGATGAGGAACTGGTGATCGATGACGTGCTGCTCGGCGATGTCTGGCTGTGCGCTGGCGGAGCGGAACTGGCCCTGCCGCTCGCCAGCTTCCCGCGAACGGCGCGCAGCGCCTCCAGCGCCGCTGAGCGCAGTGTCCCGCCGATCCGCTTTTTCTCCATCGCTGCGGTCGCAGCAGCACGTCCGCTCGACGATGTCCAGGCGGATGCCCGCTGGCAGCCCTGCACCCCAGCGCAGGCGGCCGCCATCTCGGCAATCGCCTGCCACAGCGCGCGGGGCATCCATGAGACGCTCGGCATCCCGGTCGGCATCATCCTGGCGAGCGCGCCTGCCGAGCGCACCGCATCATGGATCAGCCGCGCCGCCATCGCGGGAGAGCATCGCCTGCGTGGGCTCCTGGAACGTGCCGAGCTCGATGGCGCCACGCTGTCGGCTGACTCGCCCGCCTACCGCAAACTGTTCAAGGCCTGGCAGGAGAAGGCCCGCCACGCCGACCCCGGTAACGCGGGCGTGCGGCGCGGCTGGCATCGGCCAATCCTCGATGATCGCAGCTGGCCGACCATCGCCCTGCCCGCAACCTGGCAGGCGGCTGGACTGGATTGCGCCGGGGCGGTGTGGTTCCGCCGCTCGATCGCCATTCCAAAGCCATGGTCGCAGCGACCGCTGGTGCTGTCGCTGGGCGCCATCGCCGACCGCGCCACGGTCTACATCAACGGCACGGCGCTGCCGGCCGCGGCCATGCCCGCAGCCGAGCCCGAATTGCCCGACATCACCGTGCGCATCCCCGCACGCCTGGTGGTGCCCGGGACGATGACCATCGCCGTGCGGGTGTTCTCCCACTCAGGCCCGGGAGGGCTGGTGGGACCAGCCAGCGCCATGAGCTGCGCCGTGGAGGCGCACGCGTCAGCCAAAGGGCGGCCAGCGCGACCGCTCGCACCGATCCGGCTGCCGGGCCGCTGGCGCTACCAGCTTGAGCGGCGCCTCGAGATCAAGACCTCGCTGCCGCCGCCCCCGCTGCATGCCGCCCATGTGGATGTCCCTGCCGGGCTGAACAATGGCATGATCCAGCCGCTCATCCCCTATGGACTGCGGGGAGCGATCTGGCACCACCGCCCGGATCGCGGCGGGACGAGCGAGATCTGCCAGCTGCTGCTCGAGACCCTGATCAGGGATTGGCGCCTGGCGTGGGGCATCGGCGACTTCCCGGTCGGGGTCGTGCACCTGCCCGGTGAAGCGGTTGCCGGCGGCGAGCCGAGCAAGCGCGGCGCCGCTCCCCCGCACGACCCGCCGTGGCCAGCCACGGCGCCAGCGCGAGTGGGGATCATCCCGGCCTGCGACCTGCCTTTAGCCGGTGCCCATGGGGTCGCTGATCCGCGCGAGGTCGGTCGGCGCCTGGCGGAGTGGGCGAGCTTGGAAGCGACACGCTAGCTGCCTGCATACCGGCTCAGCGGCGCTTGCGTTTGGCCTCTTCGCGGCGGCGCTTGCGGTCCTCGCGCTTGGCTTCCTGCTTGGCGAGGCGCTCATCGCGCCGCGCATCGTGCGGCGAGCGGCGCGCCTTGGCTGCCGGTTCGGCCGGCGTTGCCGGCGCTTGCGGCCTGAATGCTCCTTCGCGACCGCCCTTGGCCTTGCCCTTGCCCGGACGCCGCTCAATGCGTGCCATGCGGCGCGTATCGCCCTCGCTCTCGGGCAGTCCGAGCACCACGTCGGCGCGCTCGATGTCGACCGAGACCACGCGGATGTCCATCTCCTCGCCCGGACCGATGGTGCGTGCGCTGTGCCGGCCGACGAGGCAGAAGCGTAGGGCATCGTAGGTGTAGAAGTCGTCACGCAGCTCGCGCAGCGGCACGAAGCCCTCCATGCCGGTCTCGAGCAGCTGGACGGTGAGGCCTCCCGGGCTGGCGCCCGTGACGACACCGGGAAACTCCTCGCCCAGCCGGGCGCTGAGGTAGCGTGCTGATTTGCGCGCGTGCAGATCGCGCTCCGCCGATTCGGCGCGCTGCTCCAGGTTCGAGGCCTGCTTGGCCAGGGCATCGAGGTAGCCCCTGCGCACCTCAACCTTGGCGAAATCCTGCAGACCCAGGCCGCGCTTGACCAGACGGTGAACGAGCAGGTCGGGATAGCGGCGGATCGGGCTGGTGAAATGCGCATAGGAGGCGAATGCGAGGGCGAAGTGCCCGATGTTGTCGACGCTGTAGACTGCCTTCTTGAAGGAGCGCAGGCAGAGATAGTTGAGCACCAGGCGCGCCGCCGGCGGTTCGCCCGCCAGCCGACCGAGGATGCGCTGGAGGCCGAAGCGGTTCTCGTATCCGCTGCTGTCCAGGCCGTAGGCCTCGAGATGGTGGGCGAACTGCTTGATGCGCTCCTCGTCAGGCTGCTCATGGATGCGGTAGACGCACGGCAGGCGCTTGCGCTCGAGCCATTCCGCCACCGCGCGGTTGGCCAGCAGCATGCACTCCTCGATGAGCTGATGCGAGATGTCGGTGCCCTCGCGCTCGACGTTGATCGGGATGCCGTTGACGTCGAGGTTGAAGCGGTGCTCGACCGAGAAGAGGTTGAGGGCCCCGGCCTTCTCACGCGCCCTGCGCAGGCCCTGCGCGATGGTGCTGACCTGGCCCAGCACCTGGCGCACGTCCTCGGGCCACTGGCCGGCGGCATCGCGCGCCTCGAGCACCTCCAGGGCCTGCTCGTAGGTGAAGCGGTGCCGGCTGCAGATCACCGTCTCGGCCAGGCGCGTGTCGACCAGGCGCAGCTGCTTGTCCAGGGTGAGGAAGGCCGAGAGGCAGTAGCGGTCCTTGTTGGGCACCAGGCTGCACAGGCCATTGGAGAGCGATTCGGGCAGCATCGGGATGACGCGGTTGATCAGGTAGATGCTGGTGCTGCGCTGGGCCGCCTCGGCATCGATCGGCGACTGCTCGGTGACATAATGCGAGACATCTGCGATGTGCACCCCCAGCACATGGCGGCCCTGCTCATCCTGCTCCAGGCTGATCGCGTCGTCGAAGTCCTTGGCGGTCGCCGGATCGATGGTGAAGATCAGCCGCTCGCGCAGATCCTCCCTGCGGCTGCCGACCGGTGGCACGGCCGCACCGTACGAGGCGGCCTGCGCCTTGACCTCATCGGAGAATTCGCCTGGCAGGTCATGGACCAGGCAGACATAGCGGAAGTCCGCGACCTCAGGCGAGGCGGCGGAGAGGATCTCGGTCAGGTTCACCCCGGCGACGCCATCGGCATTGGTCTCGATGGTGCCGACCACCCGCGCACCCGCCTCGTACTTATCGTCGAAATGGGGGAACAGGCTGAGGACCTTGAGCTCGCCCTCGCGGCGGTTGTCGGGGATGAGCACCGGACCGCCGGGCTTGAACTGCACCGTCCCGAGCACCGTCCGCCCAGTGCGGCGCAGCATGCGCGTCACCAGCGCCTGGCCGTCCTCGCCGACCACCGCCTGGGCCACATCGCCAGCGCGGGCGGACAGGCTGTAGCGCGGGTTGACGGCCTTGCGAACACCATCGGGGAAGCGCGCGACCAGGCCGGTATCCGGCGGCTCGGCTGGCTCGATGACCACCGAGAACTCGCCGCCGGTACCCGAAACCTGGTAGCGTCCGGGACGCACCTCGAGGACCTTGCCCTGCTCGACCAGGCGGCGCAGCTGGATGGCGATGTCGCGGGTGTCGGCGCCGCGGCCGAGCGAGAGCGCGAGCTGATTGGCCGTACCGCCGGCGCTGAGGGCCGAGAGCGCGGTCAGGAGCGCGTCGCTGGGTTCGGCCGGCGCACTATGAGCGCTGCGTGCGCCAGCGGTGCGCGTAGCGGAGCGCAGCGGCTGGTGCACGCGGCTCTTCACGTAATCGCGAGCTGAAATCGCATCAAAAGAGCCTCTGGACTTTACTGGTCGCTTGGCCATCGTTTTCCTCATCGCCCCCAGCGCCGTTCGGGCCAAGGTGCAGGGTGACCAGCACACGGGCTGGAACGCCCGCTGTCCAGTGCTTTCATCGCCCTGGCATGCCACCAACCGAGCACCACACGGCTGCGCTGTTGCGCAATCAGGCGATCGCGGGACGATGCCCATCCGGAAGCCCATGCTGAGAGGCCATCTCCCCGCTACTGACCAACTGCTCGCCGCGCTCACCGTGGCGCGCCTGGGCAGCTTCACCCGTGCGGCGCAGGAGCTTGAGCTCAGCCAGCCGGCCCTCAGCCGGCAAGTGATGGGCCTGGAGCGCGCCCTCGGCGTCAAGCTCTTCGAACGCGTCGGGCGGGCGGTGCGCCTGACCTCCAGCGGCGAGGAGCTGGTCGGCCGCGCGGGACCGCTGCTCGAGGAGCTCAGCCGCGTCACCTCGAATCTCTCGGCAGCCAATGGCACCTCCGCCGGCCGGGTGCGGCTGGGCGCCTCCGAATCGGTCGCAGTCAACTCCCTGCCATCGATCCTGCGCCCCTACCTGATGGCGAACCGCCGGGTCAGCCTGCGGCTGATCTGCCGCACCTCGGAGCGGCTGCCGGAGATGGTGGCCAGTGGCGAGCTCGACCTGGCGGTATGCGCGGTCGAATTCGATCCCCCGGGACTGGCCTGCAAGCGGCTGTGGGATGAGGAGCTGGTGCTGGTCCTGCCGGTCAACCACAGCTCGCGCAGCCGCTCGATCGTCAATTACGTCAATGAGGAGTTCATCCTCCTGCCCTCATCGACCGTGACCCGGCGGCTGCTCGACCGTGCGCTCGCCGACAAGGGCATCGAGCTCAAGGTGGCCCTCGAGCACGACAGCCCCGAGGTGATCAAGGCCATGGTCCTCGCCGGCCTCGGCTTGGCGATCCTGCCCGAGCCGTGCGTGCGCAAGGAGACCCGCCGCGGCGAGCTGGCGGCATGGCCCTTCTCTGATCTCAAGGTGGTGCGCCAGATCGTCGCGCTCACCGACCCCCGTCGCCAGCCATGGCCGGTCGAGACCGCCCTGCTGGAGGCGCTGGGACGCTATGGCCGCTGAGCGGAGGCGGAGTGCGGCTGCTTGCGGTTTGATGCCAAGGCGGAAGCTCCGCGCCATGCGCTTCCAACCCGCTGCCATCGTCCTCTCCTCCCTCCTGCTGCTGTGCGGCTGCCACTTCGGCAATCGCCAGCAGCCGCAGCCGCAACCGGTGGCCAAGCCGGGCAAGACCATGGACGACTACAACCGTCCGCTCGCACCGGGGGAGTCGGCGCTCGAAGCGGTCGACATCGCCACCATGCCCGACATCCCGCTGCGCCCCGAGGACCGTGCGCGCCTGCTCTCCGGCATCGAGCACAGCCTGGCCTGGCTGGCGATCCCGGCCTCGTCGCACCGCTATCCCGTAGCCGGCATCAGCAAGGACCAGGTGGTGCGCTCGCTGCAGGCGCTCAGCCAGATGATCCGCGACGCGCGCTCGGAGCAGGACTTCAACCGCGATCTCAAGCGGCGCTTCCGCGCCCTGATGAGCGTCGGATGCGACCGCCGCGGGACGGTGCTGTTCACCGGCTACTACACCCCGATCTTCGATGCCAGCCTGACGCCGACCGGCGAATTCCGCTACCCGGTCTACAAGCGGCCCGACGACCTGATCAGCTCGACCAGCGCGGATGCGCCGGCGCAGCAGCAGCAGCCCGGCGGTGTCACCCGCCCCTACCCGAGCCGCAACGAGCTGACCGTCAGCCACGCCCTCGCCGGACGCGAACTGGTGTATTTCCGCGATCCCTACGAGGCCTACGTGGTGGAGGTCCAGGGCTCGGCCAAGGTCCGCCTGGGCTCAGGCCAGCTGATGGACATCGGCTTCAATGGGACCAACGGCCTGCCCTATCATCCCATCGCCCAGGACCTGGTCAGCGAAGGGAAGATCCGCGCTGTCGATCTGTCATTGGCGACCGTGCGGGCCTATTTCCATGCCCATCCGGATGAGCTCGCCGGCTACACGGCCCGCAACCCGCGGGTGGTGTTCTTCAGCCGCACCACCGGCGGCCCCTTCGGCAGCCTCGGCCAATCGGTGACCCGCGACGTGACGGTGGCGACCGACAAGAGCATCTTCCCGCCCGGGGCCGCCTGCCTGGCGGCCACCAGCATCGCCCAGCAGCCGGGCGAGCTGGGCGCGCAGGCGGCGCTGCGCCTCGATCAGGATACCGGCGGTGCGATCCGTGCACCGGGGCGATGCGATCTCTACATGGGCGAGGGCGATGCCGCCGAACGCCGTGCAGGAAGCCAGTTTGCAGAGGGCCGGCTCTACTACCTGCTGCTGCGCGATTGACACCCCCATGGGTATGAGTCAGCCGCCCCAGGTTGCCTCAACAGTGCTTGGTTGTCAGAGCAGGTACGCATCATCATCGATACGAGGGCGAGCGATGCACCAGCTGCGTCTCATCAGTGCCATACTATTGGCCAGTGCCGCGGCCGCGGCCGATGGCGTGCCACCCAGCGGCCCGCCGACCTCCCCCTCGCTGGCGCCGCCAGGCGCGCCATCCACGCATTTCGACCCCACCGCCGCCGTGGTCGCCGAGGGGCACTTCGTCTACCGCCAACGCGATCTCGACGCCTTGGTGCTCATCGCCCAGCGCCATGCGCGCGGGAAGCTGAGCAAAGCGGATGAGGAGCGCCTGCGTCCGATCCTGCTCCAGGCCCTGACCGCACGCGAAGCGCTGATCGATGTGCTGGGTGGACTGCCTGCCAGCCTCGCCGGCAAGGCGCATGATGCGCTCATCCTCGACCTGATCGATTACCAGGCCGAACCCGCGAGCGTGCGCCCCGCCGCTGCTGGCGCCCCGCCACCCCTGCCAGGCAGCCAGCCCCCGTCCGCGGGGAGTGCCGCTCCGGTCCAGGCCGCTAGCGACGGCGCGATCCTGGTGCGCCTGCCGGCCCTGACCCTGGTGCGCACCCTGGAGGGTATCGGCCGGAGGCAGCTGGTCCTCGGCCTGGCCCTGTACTTCCGCGACCCTGCATTGTCCAAGTCCCTGGAAGCCAAGGCGCCGCTGCTCCAGGACGCCATCCTGGGCTACATGCAGCATCTCCCGCCAGCGCAATTCGCCGAGCCGGATCAGCTGCAGCTCAAGGCGGGACTGCTGAAGGCCGTCAGTGCACGTGTGCCCGAGTTCCCCAGCGATGGCATCCTCATCCCTCAGCTCGATGTCACCATCCCCGACAACGCCGCAGCGCCTCCGGTAGACAACGCCCACTAGATCGGCTGCGGTTCCCGAGGGAGGCTTCCATGTCGCGCGTCTCATCCTCGGCGCTGCTGAAGCTCATGCTGCATTCCCTGCTGCCGCTTGTGCTCTGCGCCATCTGCGCCCTGGCCGCCCCTGCCGCCGACGCCACCCCCCCCGCCTCCCCTGCCGCGACATCCTTCGATATGCGCAAGGAGGCCACGGTGCTGCGCAAGGACATCGATGCCGTGCGCGCGGTTCTCGATCAGGCCGGGGGCAATGCCCCGCTCGGGGACAAGCAGAAGGCGATTGACCGCTTCAGCGAATTGAAGACCGAGGTGCAGTCATTCAGCGACCGCGCCATCGCCGCAGGCAAGACCGACGACGATGTGGGCGACCTGCTCGAACGCTTCCAGTTCCGCGCCCTGAGCACCATGGAGCGCGACCTGCGCGCCGCGATCAACGAAAGCGCCAAGCCCAAGCAGTGAGCTTTGCCTCAGCCGGTGGGCGTTGAGCCCGGCGGCGCTGGTGACGGCGGCGCTGGTGACGGCGGCGCTGGTGACGGCGGCGCATCCGCAGCAGACGCATCGATGGCAGGTGGAGCAGCGGCAGGCGCATCAGAGGCGGCTGCCTCCGGTCCCTGCCCGGTACGCAGCCGGGCATGCAGGCGCCCACGGGTGTCGCGCAGCCTGCGTACACTCTCGAACACCAGCTCTTGCTTGCGTGATTCGCGCCGGGCGAGCACCAGCAGGAGGGCCGCGAACGCCACCGATACGACGATGGTGATGATCGACACCAGCGTCCAATCATACTGCGCCGGTGGCGGAAGCACGGTGAAGCCGTCGGTGACGAAGAGGAAGGTGAAGGCCTTATCGCTCTGGCGCTGGTACTGGCTGCTGGCATCGCGGCGCGGATCGGGCTTGACCTCCATCGAGCGCAGGCGCAGGAAGCGCCCGGTGGCGCTGATGATGTCGCCCGGTTGCGGCAGCGCCTGGTGGCCGATCGCGGCGATCTCGAAGGCGCGCAGCACCAGCTTGTTCGAGGTGGTGACCTTGCCGCTTGAGTCCTGCTGGTCGTAGAGCCCCCAGTCCTCGCTCCACATGATCACGCGCACCACCCGATCGACGCCGAAGGGCTGGTCCTGCGCCACCTCGGCGTCCTCCCAGGCGCTGAACACATGTCCGTGGACGGTGAAGCGCTTGCCACGGAACGCGCTCGGCGTCTGATGGATCTCGCTGGCATGCCGGTTGGCGTCCGCGGCCGGAGCCTGGGCGTCCGGCGAGGTCACATCGAGCTTCACCTGCCCGAGGGTGTAGTAGTAGGGCTTGGTCTCGAGGATCAGCAGGTTGTCATCGATGCTGGTATAGAGGTCATCCGGCAGCTGCCATGCTCCATGCATCTGCCAGGGGTTCTCCTCCGCGACCCTGGCAGCGGCCTGCGAGATCGAACGGGCGGCGATCAGCGGCAGCTTGACCGTCGCGGCCGGATGGCCATCTGCGGAGCTGCCCGGCAGCACCGCCGGGCCGAGGTAGCGTCCCACCGCTTGGACCACGTTGCCGACCGGCAGATTGTTGCTCGAAGCCGGCGCCAGCACTTCGGCGTACTGGTTGGCATCGAGGCGCACCAGCATGCGCTGCCACCCCGGATCGGCCCCCGGCTCGGAGGCCGTGCGGCTGTCCTCGAGCATGCCCGAGAACAGCACGCAGCTGCCGGCATGCACATGGCCGAGCGCCAGGTCGTTGCCGGTGACACGCTGGGGCAGCGGCGGGTCGCTCTGATCGCGGCGGAAGGTGGCGCCGATCCATGCCAGCGTGCTGGCATCCGGCTGATCGATCCACAAGGGTGCGGTGCCGGTCTTGATCAGCTCGGCGGCATTCCCCTCCTGCTCCCTGATCGCGCTGCTCATCGGGAAGGCGCCCAGCCCCTCGAGGGACGGCCGCCGCATCGCCGGCGCCATCACCTCATGCTTGAGCTGGTCGGTGGCCGGGGTGATGGCGGTGCGCAGGCCGCTGAGGAACTTGTAGAACATCCCGCCGGTGACCAGCATCACCACCATCAGGGAGATCAGGTGCCAGACGCGCCGCCGGCTCATCGGCGCCTTGGCCCGCACATGATCTGCGGGATCGAGGCTGAAGCGTCCGTGGGCGCCATCCTTGCGTGGGCGGAAATCGAGCATGACGTCCTCATCCGGGGTGGCCGGAGGGTTAAACTGGGCTCAGTCGTGGTGGTTCAATCGCATCGCCTGCCATCCGCGCCGCCGGCCGCCGGCGGGTCCGGCGCACGGGCCGTTCGTCACCACCGCCAGCCGACTCCGCTGCCATCGTAGAAGAGGTACATCTGCCCGTCGGGGGACAACGCCAGGCTCTCGAGCTTGTGGATGTCCAGGTCGGCGGCCTTGCGCGCCTGGCCGACGATGGCATTGCTGCCCCTGAAGTCGATCACCTGCAGATCGCCTCGGCTGCTGTCGATGGTATAGAGCAGGCCCATGCGGTCGCAGCCGAGGCCCTTGACCGCGCGGAACTGGCCGGGGCCATCACCCTTGCCGCCGCTGTTGTTGACATGGCTGCCGGTGTTCTTCTGCGCATCGAGATCGAACTTCTTGATCTCGTAGCTATCGTCATCGTAGACATAGGCGGCGGTGCCACGCGGATCGACCGCCAGCTGCAGCGGTTCGGACAGTTCGTCCTTCAGCTTGCCGTGATCATAATGGCCGAACAGGTAGAGGAAGGCGCCGCCGGCATCGAAGACCTGCACGCGGTGCTGCTTGGCGTCCAGCACGTAGCTGCGGCCGGCGGCATCCATGGCCACGGCGATCGGGTCCTGGAACTGCCCGTTGTTCTTGCCGGGCTGGCCGAACTGCAGCGGCTTGTCCGCGGGCGCGGCGAGATTGAAGCGCACCACCGCGCTCTGGCCGGCATCCACGACGCTGAGCGCCGCGCCATCCGGGCTGACCGCGATGGCCACTGGCTTGGAGAGCGATCCGCCACCCTTGAGCGCGCCGCCGAGGCGCTCGATGCGGAAGCCCTCAGCATCATACTGGTAGACCGCAGCCGCATCCTCGTCGAGCGCGTAGAGGCGGCCCTGGCCATCAGCGGCGAACCTGCTATAGGACCACAGGGCCGGGGAGCGCACGCCGGTGAGCACGCCCTCGGGGCTGTAGCGCGCCAGGTCGCCATCGCCATAGGTCACGAACACCTCATGGCTGGCATCGACCATCAGCGAGCTGGCGCTGCCGGGCCGTTCGACCAGCCTGCTCTCCGACAGGCCCTTCCAGGATTCGCCGGCCAGGCCACGGGCATTGACCACCAGCACCTGGCCGCTGGTCAGGAGCACCAGCAGACCCTTGGGATGGACGGCCAGGTCGAGGGGGGGATTGTGGGGATCGACCTGCAGCGTCCAGGTCTCCAAACGGTGCTGGAAGCGGTCGAAGCGCAGGATCTGGCCCTGGCCGGCATCGAGGCAGTACAGCTCGCCCGCCGGTCCGAGGGCGATGCGGCTCAGGCCGACGAAGCCGTCATCGCCCTTGTCGGCATGCCCGAGGCGGGAGCGGAATTTGCCGCTCGGTTCATAGACCACCACGCCGCCTGAGCCCTGGTCTGCGATGAAGAGCACGCCCTCGGCCGAGATCGCCATGTCGGTGGGCGACTGCAGCTGGCCGATCTCGCGCCGCACGGTGCCATCGGGGGCGTAATCGAGGACCGCCTCCTTCTTGCCGTCCAGCACGTAGAGATCATGGCGGAAGACCTGGGCCGCCAGCGGCCGGCGCGGCTGGTGCTCGGCAGCGAAGGAGACCGGCAGACGGCTGCTCCAGCCGGGCGCCAGGCGGATCAGCGACTCGCCCCGCGCGTCGATGCCGACCCACACGCCGTCGGCATCGCGGGTTAGGCGCGAGAAGGACGGCTGGTGCTCGGCACCGAAGCCGGCGAATTCGTGGAAGTCGCGCTTGCGCACATCCTCGACCTCCTTGGCCGCGAGCTTGACCGAGGTTTCGAGCTTCTGGCCGAGGGGATCGCGGACCACCACCCGCAGGGTGGCGGTTCCGGGCGTACCGGGCGCCGTCCAGTTGATGTCCGGCAGCGCGGTGGTGCGTGCATCCAGCTCGCCACCCTGGCCGCCCGACCCCTGGAGCGACCAGGCAAAGGTGAGCGGATCCCCGTCTGGATCGCTGATCGGCAGATGGATGTGGATGGTTGACTCCGCACCGGTGATCTGCTCGGCGCAGGAACCGGTGAGCACTGGCGGCGAATTGGGTGCGGCCTCGGCGGGCATCGGGATGACGTCCAGCCCGGCGACCAGCGCGCTGCCATCGCTCCAGGTCACCCGCGCATGCAGGGTTCCATCATCCTGCGTGCCATTGAGCGCCTGGATCTTCGCCACCAGCTTGCGCGACTCGATGATCACATCGCCGGTCAGGGGGTGCTTCTCCACCTTTCCCGGTCCATAGACCGCGAGCATCGAGCCGGGCAGCAGGTGCACGCTCGCATCGAAATGGGCGACCACCTCCTTGGCATCGGCCTGCGAGACCACGCCGAGCGGCTGATCAGCGGCGCCGGCCAGACCGCAGGACAGCGACAGCAGGAGCGGAAGTGAGCGGAGCGCGGACAGTGGCTGCATGGATGGACCTTGCATGGAGCGGACGGCAGGGAGATGGGGTCACGGCAGGTCGCGACCTAGCGTTGCTGGAGGTGCGCCCCTGATATGGTCCACCCCTGTTCGCTATGGTGGAGATCGTAGAGGTAGCTGAGCGTGCGCTCAGGGAAGACGCTGAGCGCATGGCGCACCGAGACCTTGACCGTGACCCGGTCGCCGGTGCGGATGAAATCGTCCAGATGGCTGGAGAACACCAGCCCAGGATAGGCGGTGAGATCGGCCAGCGCGCTGGCGAATACTGCATCGGCGACCACCGCCTTGATGCCTCCGATGTTCTTCTGCACCACCGCCGCATCCAGGGTGCCCAGGACCGCCACCACCTGGAGGCGCAGACGCCGATCCTCGAGCTTGCGTTCGAGGAAACCCCGCTGCGGGTGGTCCACCCCGGCCTTGGCCAGGAAGTCCTTGAGCCCCTGCTCGAGATCGGGAATCGACTGGCTGGGATCGTCCATGCGCACCGACAGCTCCTTGGCCTGCCCGGTCAGCTGCAGCGCCTTCTCGGCGTTGGCCTTGGCCTGGACCTCCTCGATGAGCTTGGAGTTGCTGAAGTCGTTCTCGGCCAGCACCAGGGCCGGGCTGCCGGGGACCAGGGTGCGCAAGGCATCGAGCTCGTGCTGCGCGCTGGTGAGATCGCGCGCCTTGAGCGCCTTCTCGAAGCGATCGCGGATGACCGTCACCTCGGCCTTGACCTTGGCCACCGCCTCGACGCCGGTGCTGGCGCGCTGGCTCTTGGGATCGAGCTGCTTGGCGGCGGTATAGCCGATCAGGGCGCTGTCGAAGTCCTTGCGCGCCAAGGCCTGGTCGGCGACCTCGAGCTGACCGCTGACCGCCTTCTCGATGGCGAGCTGGTCCTCGCGCATCTTCTTGGCCCGGCGCAGCGCGTTCTCGACCGCGGCATCGCCCGGGCGATCGGCCGCCAGCTTGGCCAGCAGCTCCTCGGCCTTGGCCGGATTGCCATCGCTGATGAGGTTCTCGGCCTCCTCCAGCTGCTTGGACTGGAACTTCTGCGCCCCTTCCTTGTCGACCAGGGTCTTGCGCAGGGCGAGCACGGCTGCTGTGCTGCCCAGCAGCCGCTGGGCCGTGACCACCCCGCCATTGGCCGCTGCCATGTCGCCCCTCTGCAGGGCCGCGCTCGCGCTGGCGAGCGCGCCCTCGCCCTCGCCCTGATCGATCGCCTTGCCCAGCTGGGTCCAGGCGTCGGAACCGGGATGATCGCGCAGCCCCTGCTCGGCGAGGGCGCGGGCCTGGCCGAAGTCGCCCGCGGCAAGGACCTTCTGGGCACGCTGCAGGGATGCGTCGTCGCCGGGACCGCCCGCCGGGGCAGAAGGCGCGGGGGTGCTTGCAGGCGTGCTCGCCGGGGCCAGCGCCACGGCGGTGTCCGGCTGCGGGCTAGCCGGCGGCGCGTGCACCGGTGCCGGGGCGAGCGGTTCGCTGGTCAGCGATTCGGGGTTCGCCGGCGGACCGGCGCGGCCCTGGTTCAGCCACCAGGCCACCGCCAGGGCGGCGATGACGGCGGCGGCGGCACCAGCGATCAGCACACGGCGGCGCCGCTCCTGGGCGAACGTGCCGCTCTTGATGATCGTACCGCCATGCCGCAGGGATCCGGCTTCGGTGTAGGCCGTCGCCGGGTGCTGGCCGCGGGAGAGCGCCTCCAGGTCGGCAAGCAGCTCGGCCGCGGTCTGGTAGCGGTTTGCCGGCAGCTTCTGCATGCACTTGAGCACCACCGCCTGGACATCCTCGGAGACGGTCGGGTCGATCTCCTTGGGCGGCCGGGGGGGCGTATGGATGTGCTGGTAGATGACCGAGGTGGCATCGCCACCGGTGAACGGCAGGGTGCCGGTCAGCAGTTCGTAGTAGACCACCCCCAGGGCGTAGATGTCGGTGCGTGAATCGCAGCGGTCACCGCGGCCCTGCTCCGGACTGAAGTAGCTGACCGTGCCCATGATCGTCCCGGCCATGGTCAGTCCGGTATCGTCGCTGCGCGCAAGGCGCACCAGGCCGAAGTCCATCAGCTTGAGCGGCCCGCGCTTGGACACCATCATGTTGGCCGGCTTGATATCGCGGTGGATGATGCCGAGCTCGCCCGCCGCGACCAGTCCGCGCGTGGCCTGGATGATCAGCTCGAGGGATTCACGCGCGCTCGGCTTGAAGCCATCCTTGAGCTTCTTGGCCAGATCCTCGCCTTCCACGTACTCCATGGCGAAGTAATGGTGGCCATCATTGATCCCGGCGTAATAGACCTGGATCACATGCGGGCTGTTGATCTGCGCGACCGCCTTGGCCTCGAGCTGGAAGCGGGCGCGGAAGCTCTCGTTCTCGCTCAGGTGCTTGGGCAGCACCTTGATGGCGACCTTGCGGTCGAGGCTGATCTGCCTGCCGCGATAGACCGAGCCCATGCCCCCGCGACCGAGCAGTTCACCGAGCTCGAAGTCGCCCCAGCGCTCATGGTGGTGGCTGCCGGACGACCCGCTGGACGCGATCGATGGCTTGCCCTCGACATGCAGATCGGTGGTCATGGTCCGGCCGCTGACGCCATGCTCGCCGCTGATGCGGGTCTCCTTGACCTGCGAACTGGCGGTGGCGGCGCTCTGCTGCGAGAGGTCCGTGACGATGGTCGGCAACTCGGAGGAACGACCACCCGGCGATGCCGGTCCGCCCGCAGGCATCGGCGGATCCGATCGCTCGGGGGGCGTTGGGGGGGTGCTCATTGATGGGCCCGGGATGGGATGTGCCTCGACACCCCCGCGACGGAGGGGCGCAGGGATCTTGGCCCGGCCAGGGGCAGGGTCAACCGCTGGAGCCATCGCCTGCGCGCAGCGCAGCCCCCCACGGAGGCCCGCGGTTCGCAGCTGGGGCCTCTGCCAATTGACCATCACAGCCATGGCAGTACGGTGCTTGCCCCTTTCCGTACACCCCGCGCTCCTGCCGCCCTCCCGGGCGGGTGCGCGGTTGGAGTGACTATCAATGGTCAAAGCGTCCACCAATCCCAACGCCAGCGCAGCGGCCGACCTGATCAAGGTCTGCGACGCCCTCGAGGTGCGCTACGGACACCGTAAGCCGATGAAGTTCAACGATTTCATCGAGGCGCTGGTGTTCCAGATCCTGGAGCTGGGGGTGCTTGAGAAGACCGCCCGCGACGCGCTCAAACGCCTGCGCGAGGAGTATGTGGACTGGAACGACATGCGGGTGGCGACGGTGCGCGAGATCGAGGACATCCTCGGGCACAAGTACTACCTGGTGCGCGAGAAGGCCGAGGACATCAAGCACCTGCTTGCCGACCTCTACACCGCCTTCCGGCGCATGGACCTGACCAATCTGCTCAACGCCGAGGGCATCGAGACCCTGCGCGCCCTGCCCGAGACCACCAATGTGCGCAAGGACATGGTGGAGCGAGCGTTGCTGCTCTCCCTCGACGTCAAGGTGTTCCCCTGCGATGAGGACCAGTTCAAGCTGCTCAAGTTCCTCGGCGGCGTCGCCAAGCCCCTGACCATGGTCCAGGGCATCAAGAAGATCGAGGAATCGCTCGACAGCGAGCAGATGCTGCGCCTGTCGCGCGGACTGCGCGAACACGTGCACATCTACCAGTCCGGTGGCGAGGACGAGCCCCAGATCATCGCCTTCGGCTGGACCCAGAAGGACCCCCTGGGCATGGACAAGCCGGCCAAGGGCGGCAAGCCCGCACCCGCCAAGAAGAAGTAGCCCTGCAGTCCGGGCCGGCTTCTCCGTGAAGCCCAGCGCCATCGCGTGACCTCAGCCGAAGGATTTCCCGCATGGCCAAGCACAGCCACTGGGACAACATCAAGCACAAGAAGGCCGTCAACGACAAGAAGAAGGCCAGCGTCATCGCCAAGATGGGCAAGCTGCTGACGGTCGCCGTCCAGGTCGGAGGCGGACCCAATCTCACGGACAACCCGCGCCTGCGCCTGGCCTTCGACAAGGCCCGTTCCGCAGGCATGAACATGGAGGCCATCGAGCGCGCGATCAACAAGGCCGCCGGCCTGGGCACCGATGGCAAGCTGATGGCCGAACTCGCCTATGAGGGCTATGCCCCGGGGGGCGTCGCCATCGTCGTGACGGCGCTGACCGACAACCGCACCCGTACGGCACCGGAGATCAAGAAGCTCTTTGAACGCTCAGGCGGCTCGATGGGCGTACCGGGCTGCGTCTCCTGGCAGTTCAAGGACAAGGCGGTCTTCCTGTGCGAGAAGACCAGCGAAGATGCGGTGATGGAGGCCCTGCTGGCCGCCAATGCCGATGCGGAGGACATCGCCGTCCAGGAGGAGGGGCAGGTCTCGATCACCGCCGCACCGCAGCAGTTCGACCTCATCGGCAAGGCCCTTGCCGGGGCCGCCATCGCAGTGGCCTCCTCGGACATCACCAAGCTGCCCGACAACCTGATGTCCGTGTCTGATCTCGATCAGGCGCAGCGCATCCAGGAGTTGCTCGAGGCGCTCGACGACCAGGACGATGTCCAGAGCGTCTACCACAACGCCAGCTTCAGCCCCGAGATCTCAGCCCAGCTGCAGGCCTGAGGTCGGCGCCGGCACCTACCCCTTGCGCCTGTGGCGATCAGTCACATAATTCCCCGCCCTTCCTCAGCTTGGAGATCCCATGGCCCGTGGCATGCATCGGCATCGCAATATCCGCCTCACCAACCTGCGTGCCCATAAGAAGGCCACCCGGGCACGCAAGTCGCCCAGCAAGGTCAAGGCACGCACCCGCCGCGACCTGAACATCATCGCCAAGATCAAGGCAACCACTGCGGGCACAGGCTTCAGCAGCGAGATCCAGAGCTGGCTGTCGCGCCAGCTGGACAAGCCTTTCTCCAAGATCACCACGGACGAGATCAAGCTGGCGATCGCCGAGTAGCCGGCATCTGGCCCCGGCTCGCCGGCCAGCCGGCCCCGCCGCCACCGCCACGGTACCCGCTCCCTGCCGTCCAGAGCGGAGCAAACGCCGTTTGCACCGGGTATGCACCATGGATAGGCTGAGACGAAGGAGCCCGCCATGTCCAGCGTCCCCTCAGTGGCCACCTCCGTCGGCGTCGATGTGCTGAAGAAGAGCGAGGATGCCCAGCAGGCAGCCATGGCCCAGCTATTGGCTCCGCTGACCCCGCAATCCACCACCGCGCCGCTCTACAGCACCGATACCGCCACTTTCAGCCCCGCTGCCCTGGCGCAGCTGGGCGTGCCGCCCACCGGCTCATCGCTGCTCACCTAGCTCATCGAGACCGGCAGCGCCGGTGCCCGTGTGCCCATCAGGCCGGCGTGCCGGCGCGACGCTGGGCGGCCAGGCGCACCGCCAGCAGGATGGCCGAGACCAGGCTGCGGTGGTCGGCCACCCCCTTCCAGGCGATATCGAACGCGGTGCCATGGTCGACCGAGGTGCGTACCATCGGCAGTCCGAGGGTGACATTGACCCCCTCATCGAACGCCAGCGCCTTGAACGGGATCAGGCCCTGGTCGTGGTAGAGGCAGATGTGGCCGTCATAGCGCGCGCGGTTGCCGGGAGTGAAGGCGGTATCGCTGGGCAGCGGACCAGCGACATCCAGTCCGAGCGCCCGCAGGCGTGCGAGGGCCGGCCGGACCACGAGCTCATCCTCGTCGCCGAACAGCCCGCCCTCGCCCGCATGCGGATTGAGGCCGCAGAGGGCGAGCCGGAGCGGCCGCCGGCGCAGCCGTGCCAGCGCCTCGGCGAACAGCCGCCCAACTTCGACGATGCGCGTGCTGGTCAGGCTCATTGGAACGCTGCCGAGCGACTGATGGCAGGTCGCCAGGACCACCGCCAGGCGGCGATGGTACATCATCATCGCCTCACCCGTGACGCCGCAGCGCGCAGCGAGCAGTTCGGTATGACCGGGGAATGGCACTCCGGCGGCATGCAGCGCCGCCTTGTTGATCGGGCAGGTGACCAGCGCCGCGAAGCGGCCCTCCAGGCAGCCGGTGATCCCGGCATGGACGAAGGCCGCCGCAGCAGCACCGCAGCTGGCCTGCATGCGGCCGGGCTCGACCGCTGAAGCGCGGAATCCCGCCACCGCCACGTGCTCGACCGCAGCACTGAGCGCCAGCTTCAGCCGCTTCGCCACCCGTCCTAGCACTCCCGCATGGGCGACCAGGACCGGTGTGCAGCGGGAGCGCACCCGGGCATCGGCGCAGGCCTTGAGGGCAATCTCCGGGCCGATGCCGGCCGGATCGCCGATGGAGATGGCGATGAGCGGGATCTTGGCCACGGTCCTCACCGCTGCACGCCAGGTGCCGCGGGCACGCGCACGAAGCTGGCAACCTCCAGGCGGAAGCAGCCGGGACGATGCCCATCCGCGCGCAGACGGTAGGTGCCGCTCACCGTCCCCCCGCGCGGATCGACATGGGCGTCGTGCGGCCCCCAGATCGAGAAGCGGAAGTGCATCGGCTCGGCGGAGAGCTCGTCGCTGGCGGCGCTGAGCACCGCCTCGCCTTCGGCCAGGAAGGGCTGGTAGGCCTGGGTGGCCGGCACCAAATCGATCTCATCCAAGGCCGCGGCCTGGGCGCTCTGCCCATCCAGGGCGGCCGGTCGGCGCAGCGAGAGCAGATGCTCGTCCTGCCAGCCGCCATTGCCGCTGTTGCGCTCGCTGATGTGCACCACCCACACGCGCTGTGGTCCGCCATCGATGAGCGGATGGAGGATCTCCGGAGGAGCGAACCCGGCGGAATCCGGCTGCCCGGCCTCGATGCGGCGGCACAGGCGGTAGCGCTGCGCTCCGTCGCCATCCCCCAGATAGATCGCCACGCGCTGGCGATCCCGGGGATGGCCGCCCTGGCGGTTGACGGTGATGAGCAGCTCGTCGTCGGAGCCATCGAGGCGCTGGGCAGAGCACGAGAGGTGCATCGACCCGGGGTAAAGGCCCGGGGCATCGGCGATGGCATCGTCGCGGCTGACGCCCGGATCGCTGGCGCCGAGGCGCACCAAGCCCGAGATCGCCCACAGCACCAGCGCCTGGCGCATCGTATCATTCCCCGCCGACGACCTGCAGATCGAGCAGCTGCCAGACGGCATCGGCGAGTTCGATGTGCACCTGGCTGCCGGGGGGGATGCGCGCCTGCGCACAGCTGGCCACCACCACGCTGTTGACCAGCACCTGGAGCTTGTTCGAACGGCAGGAGAGGCGGATGTGCAGCGGATCACCCGCCGGACGATCCGGCTGCTGCTGTTCGGTGCCGGAGGCGGCATGGACGTTCACCTGGAGCTCGTGCGCCGCGATGCGCAGCAGGAACTCGGCAGTCTCATTCTTGACGCAGCTGATCTGCGCCTGGCCGCTCTTCTTGCCCATGTCCTTGAGCGACAGGGTCATCGCGACCTCCCAGGTCGGCCCACCGACCGGCACGGTGCAGGCGATGCCGACCGCTTCGCCCGGCGCGCAGGTGAAGACGCCCGCGCCGACATCGAGATGCGGCTCACCCTGCCGGATGTCGAGGAATTGCAGGTCGTTGATGCTCTTGAAGGAGAGGATGGCGGCCTCGCGGCCAAGCAGCTGCTCGCGCCGGCGCAGCAGATCGCCGCTGGCGAGGGCGGGATCGCGCATCAGCAGCGCATGGGCCTTGTCCGGGGCATCGCACAAGATCAGCGCCGCCCCGGCCGCCAGCGCAGCGGCGCCCATCGCCCCCGGGAGCGCCTCGCGGGTGGCGACCCAATCGCCGTGCCAGAGCGTGCGGATGCCGGCCGCTTCGCGCGTGAGCACCGCGAATTGGCGCTGCAGGCCCTCGACCGGGGTGCCGCTGAAGCTGGGCGCCAGCTCGTTGGCGATGGCGATCAGGGTCTCGGGATGCCCGCTCTCCAGCTGCAGCCGCGCCTTGCGGCGCGCCGCGCTGAGCAGCTGGGTGAGCTTGGCCAGCGATTCCTGGTACAGAGCCTCAGCCTCGCCGCGCTGCTGGCTCAAGGCGATGTCGCGCACCTCGTTGAGGCGCGCCAGCCTGGGTGCGGTGGCGGCCGGCAGGGCGGTGATCTCGCGCCGGTACCAGGCGCTGCCATCGATGCCGAGCTGGGTCTGCCGCAGCTTCACGCTGCGCAGGAGATCATCCTGCGCCGGGTTCTTCGCCACCTCGGCCGCGAAGCGGCTCAACGCCATCTCGGCCGCCCCCCACGAGGACTGTCCGATATCGCCATCGACCTCGGCCTGGACCGCGCGCCAGCGATCCGCCAGCTCGCCGCCGCTGACGGGCAGGCTGGACGGCGTGGTGGAGGGGACGCTGGGCACGACGGCAGCCTGGGGCTCCTCCGGCAGCGGGGTGCCGGGCGCAGCGGCATCGGCGACGCCGGTGCCATGGCTTTCGATGTTGTGGATGACCGTCTTCAGGCTGATGCCTGAGAAGGCATAGGCGAACAGCAGAAGCACGACCACCAGGGAGAAGATCAGCACACTGCGGACGCGGTGGCGCTTGTGCTCCTCGAGACGCTCCTGAGCCCGCTCGGCGACCGCCTGGTAGGCCACCCCCGGCGGAGTCTGCACCGTGGCTTTGGTCGCCTTGCGCGCCTCGCTCGCCTTGGGCAGCAGCTCGCGCACGAGCTTGAGCTCGGTGATCACCTCCTCCATGGTGCCATGCCGCCATTCCGGGTTCTTCGACAGCATGCTGTGGATCACCTCGTCGAGCTTCTTGGGCAGCGTCGGGACCTTGTCGCAGATCGACGGGATCGGGCTCTCCAGGTGCGCCTTGAGGATCGCCTTGGGGTGATCGTCATCGTAGGGCGGGGAGCCGGTGAGCAGGTTGAAGAGCACGCAGCCGAGGCTGTAGATGTCGCTGCGGGCATCGCCCGCTTCGCCCTTGGCGCGCTCCGGGCTCATGTACCAGGGATTGCCGATGGCGGCCTTCTTGGTGCCCTTGGCCGAGCGTCCGCTGTTGAGCACCTTGGCCAGGCCGAGATCGAGCAGCTTGATCTTGCCTTCCTTGCTGAGCATCAGGTTGGCTGGCGTGACATCGCCGTGCACCAGACCCTTGGCATGGGCGGCCTGCAGGGCCGCGGCCGCCTGATCGGTGATGATGAGGGCCAGCAGCGGATCGAAGCGGCCATCGCGGGTCAACAGGTCCTCCAGGGTGTCGCCATCGACCAGTTCCATGCTGTACCACAGGAGGTTGTCCTGCTGGCCGCACTCATGGATCTGCACCACCGAGGGATGCGACACGCTCCCCGCCGTACGCGCCTCCTTGAGGAAGCGTTCGGCGAACGCCAGGTCGCGCTGGGTTACCTCGGGATTGAAGATCTTCACCGCCACGTCGCGGTCGAGGCTGAGCTGCTTGGCCTTGTAGACCACGCCCATGCTGCCGGAGGCCAACACTGCGCCGATGCGGTAGCCGCCCACCAGCTTGCCGACCATGTCGGCGGGATCGGCGAGCACCGGAGCACCGGCGGCGGGGGTGGCCTCCGGAGCATCGCTGCGGTAGACCACCTTGCATTTGCCGATGATGATGCGATCGCCATCCATCAGGTGCCGGGGGGAGAATATCTCCTCGCCGTTGACCTGGGTGCCATTGGCCGAATCGAGGTCCTCCACCCAGTCGGTGCCGTCGCTCTTGGAGAATACCCGGGCATGGCGCCGGCTCGCCTTGCCATCGGCGAGCGGGATGGGGTTGTCCCGGTGGCGCCCCATCACCAATTCATGGACGAGTGGGAAATCCTTGCCGTCGTAAACCAGTTTGGACATGGCAAAATGCTATACCAGGGGCTCGCGTCGCCAATCCCCTTCGCACCCTGGTCGTCCGACCTGGACCCAAGGCGGCAACCATGGCAACCCGAAGGCGAACAAAGGGATGCGCGATGCCGCCAGCCTGAGTGCGGCACTTGGGGCCGGCCGTCTTGAACTGGAACGTTTGCCGCTGGTGTGGCGGTTCGACCCCCCTATTTTGCGCCATCTCGCCAGGGTCGGCGGGCAAGGAATCGGCATGCCATTCATCGAATCCATGACTGCGGTGGTCAAGCGCGTCCTCGGCACCAACAACGAGGCGATGCTGCGGCGTCTGATGCCGATCGTCAGCCAGGTCAATGCGTTCGAAAGCGAGTTGCAGCAGGCAGATGACACCGCCCTGCGCGCGCGCAGCGCGCAGCTCAAGCAGCGCGTGCTCGCCGGTGCCACCCTTGACAGCGTGCTGCCTGAGGCCTTCGCCCTGGCGCGCGAGGCTGCTGACCGCCGCATCGGCATGTGGAATGCCATCGACCCCAAGAAGGGCTTCCCCGAGGATGCCTGGGGCGAGGCCAAGGCGGCGGTCGACGAGGTGCGTGCCAAGCTCAGCGGCGCGACCCCGGTGCCGGCCTGGGATCTCGATCTGCCGGCGAGCGCCTATGCCGCCATCCGCCGCCAGGCCCCCCATTCCGTCCCCCCCTATCGCATGCGGGCACACGACGTGCAGATCCTGGGTGCCATCGCCCTGCACCAGGGCCGGATCTCGGAGATGCGCACCGGCGAAGGCAAGACCCTGGTCGCCTCGCTGACCTGCTACCTCAACGCTCTGGGCGGGCGCGGGGTGCACGTGGTGACGGTCAACGACTACCTCGCCAACCGCGACGCGATGTGGAACGCCCCCACCTTCCGCTTCCTCGGCATCAGCGTCGGGGCGCTGCAGAACACCATGCCGCCGTTCCAGCGCAAGCAGGCGTATTGCTGCGACATCACCTACGGCACCAACAGCGAATTCGGCTTCGACTACCTGCGCGACAACCTGGCGCGCTCGCTCGATGAGCAGGTGCAGACCCGGCGCACCTTCGCCGTCATCGACGAGGTCGACTCGGTCCTGATCGACGAGGCGCGCACGCCGCTGATCATCAGCGGACCGGCGGTCGGCCGCAAGGAATCCTACAAGCAGGCGGACGAGGTCGCCAAGCAGCTGGTCAAGGACACCGATTTCGAGGTCGATATCAAGGATCGCCACATCACCCTGAGCGAGACCGGCATCGACAAGGCGGCCAAGCTGTTCGGGGTGGCCAATCTCTACGATGGCGAGGCGATGCACCTGCCGCACTTCCTCGACAATGCGCTGAAGGCGCATTACCTCTACAATCGCGACAAGGAGTACCTGGTCGCCAACGGCCTGGTCAAGATCGTCGACGAGTTCACCGGCCGCACCCTTGAGGGCCGCCGCTGGTCCGATGGCCTGCACCAGGCGGTCGAGGCGAAGGAGGGGGTGGAGATCCGCGAGGAGAACCAGACCTACGCCACCATCACCATCCAGAACTTCTTCCGACTCTACGGCAAGCTCGCCGGCATGACCGGCACGGCGATGACCGAGGCCAACGAGTTCAACGCCATCTACAAGCTCGCCGTGGTCGCCATCCCGCCCAACAAGCGGGTGCAGCGCAAGGACAACGCCGACCTGATCTTCGGCAGCGAGAAGGAGAAGTTCGAGGCCATCCTCAAGGAGGTCGAGGAGCTGCATGCCATCGGCCAGCCGGTCCTGGTCGGCACGATCTCGGTGGAGGTCTCCGAACGGCTCTCCGAGCTGCTCAAGCGCAAGGGCGTGCCCCATAACGTGCTCAATGCCCGGCAGCACCAGCGCGAGGCTGAGGTGGTCGCCAATGCCGGCCAATTCTCCGCCGTCACCATCTCGACCAACATGGCCGGTCGCGGCACCGACATCGTGCTCGGCGCCGCCAAGCCGAGCGATGCCTTCAAGCACTGGCAGGCGCAGGGCCTGATGCCCAAGCGCCTGCGCCCGGATGACGACGCGGCGGCCATCGACGAGGCGACCCTGGATCTGTGGGCCAAGCGCTATCTCGGCGAGGAGGATGCCGCCAAGCTGCGCGGCTCGCCCAACGAGCAGGTGCTGCAGGCGATCAACCAGCGGCGCCGCCTCAACGGCTTCCCCGAGCTGCCTATGCCCTCGGTGTTCAAGCACGGGGTCGATGTGCGGCTGCTCGGCGGACTGCGCATCGTCGGCACCGAGCGCCATGAGAGCCGCCGCATCGACAACCAGCTGCGCGGCCGTTCCGGTCGCCAGGGCGATCCGGGATCGTCGCGCTTCTACCTCTCCCTCGATGACGATCTGATGAAGCGCTTCGCCGGGGCGACGATGGCCAATGCCATGCGCTACCTCGGGCTGAAGGACGGCATCCCGATCGAATCGGGGCTGGTCTCGCGCCAGGTCGAGAAGGCGCAGAAGAAGGTCGAGGAGATCCATTACGGCATCCGCAAGCACGTGCTCGAGATGGACCAGGTGGTCAACACCCAGCGCTCGATCATCTACCGCCAGCGCCAGCAGATCATCGAAGGCCGCGAGCTCGATCAGCTGCTCTCCTCGCTCTACCGCAAGGCGGTCGACGAACTGGTGCAGAAGGCCGCGCTCGACGGCGTGCGCGGTGCGGCCCTGGCGACGCGCATCAGCGAGACCTTCGCCAAGGAGTTCGGCCTGTCCGCGCCACCGCCCGAGACCATCCCGGTGCAGGAAGGCGGCGACGCCTGCCGCGATGTCCTGATGAAGCTGGTGGACGCGGCGATCGCCCAGCGGCGCAGCGAGATGGGCGAGGTCTTCGATCACGTCCTGCGCTTCGTCATGCTCGACGTCATCGACCGGCGCTGGAAGGACCACCTCTACGCCATGGACCACCTGCGCCATGCCATCGGCCTGGAGAGCTACGCCCAGAAGGACCCGCGCCTGCGCTTCAAGGAGGAGGGCTACCGGCTGTTCGTGATGATGAACGAGCTGATCCAGACCGAGGTGGCCAAGATCTTCTTCCGCCTGCAGGTGCAGAAGGAGTCGGCGATTCAGGAGACGAGTGCCGCCGCCAGCCTGGAATCAGCCGGCTTCAAGCCCGCTGCGGCTGCCGCCGCCGCTGCCCCTGCAGCCGGCAAAGCGGCAGCGCTGGCGCCAACGCCAGCGATCCTCGCCGCCACCGCGACCGGGGTCGCCGAGATGGACCTCCTCGCCCCGGCCTCGCCGCGACGGCCGGGCGCCAATGACCCGTGCCCCTGCGGCTCGGGCATGACCTTCAAGAGCTGCCACGGCAAATAGACCGCGGCTGAGCGGAGGTGCACACAGGGCGATGCCAGCACCGAGCATCGCCGGAGGAGTCCCGCCATGACCGATGTCCCGCTGCCAGCGCTCAACATGTGGATCTTCGCCGGCGCGGGCCTGGGCACCCTGCTGACCTGGATGATCATGCGCGTCGCCGGCAAGAACGCCTACCAGCACGGTTTCGACCACGGACGCATGGAGGCCGAAGGCGAGCTGATCGAGCGCCTGCGTGCCAGCGAGCAGGCGCGCGCCCAGCTCAGTGCCGCCCTCGAGCGCCTCGAGCAGGAACGGCGGCAGGACTCAGGCCTCCCCCGCCTCGGCAACGGCACCCCCGAGCAGCCGCCATCCGACCTGCCCAGGGGCTGAGGCCGGGGACCAGCGGCCGGGAGCCGTGCTCTGCGCCATCGTGGGGTTGGGCTTTGCATACCGACCGCTACGCTTCCAGCCATGCCAGCAGCTCGCTTCGGTACCGTCTACCTGGTCGGAGCCGGACCTGGGGATCCGGGTCTGCTGACCGTGCGCGCAGCCCAGCTGATCGCGAGCTGCGATTGCGTCGTCCATGATTACCTGGTCAATCCGGCGATCTTGGAGCGCCTGCCCGCGGCCATCGAGCGCCGCGATGTCGGCAAGCGCGGAGGAGCGTCCTCCACCACCCAGGCCGAGATCAACGCCCTGCTGGTCGAACTCGCCCAGTGCCATCGGCGGGTGCTGCGCCTGAAGGGCGGCGATCCCTTCCTCTTCGGGCGCGGCGGCGAGGAGGCTGCGGCGCTGAGCGAGGCGGGCGTCCCCTTCGTGATCGTGCCCGGGGTGACCAGCGGCGTCGGCGTGCCGGCCTATGCCGGCATCCCCGTCACCCACCGTGCGGCGTCCTCGGTGGTCGCCTTCGCCACCGGCCACCAGGCCAAGGACAGCAGCGGAGATCTCGACTGGCGCTCGCTGGCGGCGATCGAGACCGTGGTGCTGTACATGGGTATGCACCGCCTGGCGGAGAATTGCGCCGCGCTGATCGCGCATGGCCGCGCCGCCACCACCCCCGCGGCCGCCATCCAATGGGGCACCTATCCGCGTCAGCGGGTGGTGACCGGGACGCTCGCCACCCTTCCCCGCCTCGCCCTCGAGGCGGGGTTGTCGGCGCCGGCGATCACGGTGATCGGCGAGGTGGTGCGCTACCGCGAGAAGATCCGCTGGTTCGACAATCGTCCGCTCTCGGGACGCCGCGTGCTGGTGACCCGGGCGCGGGAGACCGCCTCAGAACTCAGCGAGCTGCTGGGCGCAGCCGGGGCCGAGGTGGTGGAGGCGCCCCTGGCACGCCACCTGGCCCCAGAGCGCTGGGACGAGCTCGACGCCGCGCTCGCACGGCTGGAGGACTACGACTGGATCGCCTTCACCTCCGCCAACGCCGTGCGTTTCCTCTGGCAGCGCCTGCGCGAGCTCGGCTTCGACGCACGCCGCTTCGCCGGAGTCAAGCTGGCCGCGGTCGGCCAGGCCACCGCGCGCTCGCTGGAGAGCTGCGGCCTGCACGCCGACCTCATCCCCGAGCACTACGATGCCGCCGCCCTCGGCACCGCTCTGCGCGGAGACGGGCTGCACTGCGTCGGCAACATTCCGCCGACGCCCTGCCTGCCGCGCGTGCTGCTGCCGCAGGCCGACAATGCGCGATCCCAGCTCCGCGACTGGCTGATCAGCCAGGGGTGCCCGGTCACCGCGGTGGTCGCCTACCGCACCCTCAGCGTCGACTTCGCCCTGCCCGAGGGCCAGCCCGCCATCGATGCGGCGACCTTCGCCTCCTCGGCGACCGTCGAGCGCTTCGCCGCCGCGCTCGGCGAGCCGGGGCTCGCCCGGCTGGTGCAGTCCGGCTGCCGCTTCATCTCCATCGGCCCGCAGACCAGCGCGACCATGCAGCGCCTGGGCATCCCGCTCGCAGCCCAGGCGGGACAGGCCTCGATGGCGGGCCTGGTTCAGGCGGTGATCGCCTGCTGCGGCGCCGAAGGCGTGCAAGAACCGGGTTGAAGTCCGGCTGCCGATAGGCACGGTGCAAGGGCGCCATCGCGCCCGCCAATACATGGACACGCTCAGCCAGCCCCTGACCTTCACGCCGATCTATCAGACCATCGTCTGGGGTGGGCGCCGCATGGCCGCATGGCGCAGCGACCTTCCCGACGGACCGATCGGCGAAAGCTGGGACCTCGCCGACCACCCCCGCGGCATGAGCGTGGTCGCGGACGGCCCGCTGGCGGGCACCAGCCTGCACGACCTCACCCGGCAATACGGCAAGGCCCTGGTGGGCACAAGCTTCACCGGCGGCGAATTCCCCCTGCTGGTCAAGCTCATCGATGCCAATGATCGGCTCTCGGTGCAGGTCCACCCCGATGACCGCCTGGCGAAGGAGCTGAAAGTCGGCTCCCGCGGCAAGACCGAGAGCTGGCTCCTGGTGGGCGACGGCGGCGAGCTGTTCGTCGGCACCATGCCGGGGACCACGCGCGAGAGGTTCGCCGAGGCCCTGGCGCAGAATCGCGTCTCGGACGTGCTCCAGCAGTACACCGGCAGGGATGGGGACTTCTACTTCCTGCCCGCGCGTACGGTGCACGCCCTCGGCAAGGGCTGCCTGATCTACGAGATCCAGCAGACCTGCGATGTGACCTTCCGCGTCTTCGACTGGGGTCGCGTCGGGCTCGATGGGCGGCCCCGCCCCCTGCACGTCAGCGAATCGCTCGATACCATCGACTTCACCTCCCATCCGGCCGGACCGGTTGCGGGACGCACCCAGGTGCATTCCCATGGCGGCAGCGTCCGCCGGCTGGCCCACTGCCCCTACTTCACCGCCGAGGAGCGCCACGCCGGGGAGACCAAGGGCGGCGGCGGCGGCAGCTGCTCGATCGTGGTGTGCATCAGCGGCCACGGACGGCTGTCCACCGCCGGCGGATCGGTGGCGATGCGGCCGATGCGCACCTACCTGGTGCCGGCGGCAGCCGGCAAATGGACGGCGAAGGCGGATCACCTCTCCGGCTTGCGCCTGCTGGTGAGCCGGCCGACGTGACGCCCGGGCGAGCGAGCGAGCGGGCAAAGGGTCATCTAGACCCTGAAGTTGCGCCGCTCCTGCATCGCCGCCAGGGTGGTTGAGCGCAAGGTGCGGATGTGGCTGTCCAGCACCTGCAGCCGGCGCCGGCACTCCTCATCGACGCAGCCGCCGCGGTTGAAAAGATCTTCTATGCGGGTGCGATCGACGATCAGCTGCTTGAGCGTCTGGCGCACGCCGTGCAGGGGATCACCGATGTTCCTGAGCACTTTGCGAACCATGCCGACTCCGCGCGGCGATGGGGCTCGCCGCGACCTCCGCCTGGGTGGGGAGCGCTTGATAATTGTACCGTTTCAAAGCGGCCCTGTTGAATAGCAGGCAACGCCCTGGCCGGCGGTGGTCGCCGACTGCACGAGCAGCGCTCGCTGATCGCCGTCGCGAGGGTGGCAGAGCGCACCTCATCGGCACGGCCCTCCGGCAGCGGGCCCCGGGTGCGCTTCAGGATCGCTTCTTGAGGTAATCGAGCACCAGCTGCCTGCCCCTGCTCTCCCAATCCGGCTTGACCGTCGCCTGCCAAACCCGCAGATGCGCGAACCACGCGTACTTACCGGGATTGCTCGCGATCTCGAGCCACAGCGAGCTGCGCGGGATGTCGATGCCGTCGGCCTTGCCATAGAGGATCTGCTTGGCGTCCAAGCTGGCCAGGCGTTCGGTGCCATGGATCTCCCACACCAGCACATGCCAGCGGCCGGTGGAGATGGTGGTCGCCATGCGATCGATGGTGTCCTTGCTGCGGTCGCCTCCCAGACCCCCTTCGCGGTGCATGTCCAATCCACCCGGCCGCAGGCTGAACCGTTCCATATGCCCGGGCGATGGCGCCTGCTTGCTGTCCCAGCCGAGGCTTATCCAGTCGACGCCATCCAGCTTGAGCTCGGCCTGCACGATGACATCGGTCGCCGACAGGCTGTGGAAGCGCATCGGCGGATGGACATTGGGCTGTGCCGTCACCCGCATCGCCTGATCGACGAAGGAGAAGCCGGCGAGGTTCGCATCGCCCCAGTTCTTGACCATCGTAGTGGCGGTGAAGTCGTCGGAGAAGAGCAGCGTGCCGCGCTCGCACATGAGGGTCTTGCCGTCCGCCTGCGGCGGCAGATCGACGGGGTCCGCAGCGCACGCCTGCTGGAGGGCCACCGCCAGGATTGCGCTGGTGGTGGTGCGACCGACGCCGCGGCTGGGATGATGCAGGGACATGGGTTCTCCAGGAGGGATGTGCAGTGGCCACCTGACCCCGGGGTGGGAGCATCCGCCGCGGGCGGGGCATGGCCGAGGTGCGGATTCAGGACAGGTCAGGCATCAGCTTGGTGCCGTTGCCGATCGGCTTCTCGACCGTGACGCCGGCGCGGGCGAGGATGGCGGTGAGCAGGTCCCCGGTGGTGCCGTTCACCTTCGGGATCATGCGTCCGGTTCGCACCGTGCCGCCGCCCCGGCCGGCCAGGATGGTGGGGATGCGCTTGTTGCCATGCGTCGCGCCATCCTGGAGCCCGGAGCCCCACATGATGATGCTGTTGTCGAGCAGCGTGCCCGGGCCCTCGCGCAGGCTGCGCATGCGACCGAGGATGTAGGCGAACTGCTCGAGATGGAAGCGGTCGATCTTCGCCACCTTATCGATCTTCTCCTGATCGCGGTCATGATGGCTCATGGCATGGTGGGCGTCGGTGAATCCCAGTTCCGGGAAGTTGATGCCCTGGTCCTGGCCGGATGGCAGCAGGGTGCAGACGCGGGTCAGATCGGCCTGGAAGGCGAGCACCATCAGATCGCCCATCACCCGCACGTGCTCGCTCCATTTGACCGGCCCGCTGGGGATCTGCACCTCGATGAGTTCCGAGTGCTTGGCCTGGGTGGCCGCGCCGCCCTTGGCGGTCTTGGCCTTGGCGGCCTCGGCCTGCTGGCGCTCGATCGCCGCCACCCGCTTCTCGAGCGAGCGCACCGAATCGAGGTAATCGTCGAGGCAATGCTGGTCATCGAGGCTGACCTGGGTGCGCAGTTCGCGCGCGCCCTCGAGCACCAGATCCAGCATGCTGCGATCCAGGCTCTGCTCGTCCGTGCCGGCGCCCTGCCCGGCGAACTGGCCCACGTCGACCGCTGGACCGCCGCGCTTCAGCGGCGTGGACTGGCGGGAGGAGAACAGCCGGCGGTAGACATTGCCCGGATTGGTCTCCACCGGCAGCGGCTCGGTGGCGGTGCGGAAGCTGGCGGTGTTGAAGTACTTGCCGCTGAGCATCTCCTGGCTGATGTAGGTGCCGCCATTGTAATGCGTGCCGATCTCCAGCGATGGCAGCGCGGTATAGGCGCCGATCTGCCTGGCGGCGATCTGATCCGCCGACGGTGCGATGTTGATCTGACCCCGCTTGTTGGCATCCGGCAGGGTCGCGGTCAGCCAGGTCGACAGTTCGAGCCCATGCGCGGCGCCGGGGAAGGGACCATGGTCGAGGTTGTCCAGGCCATCGAGGACCAGGCACTGGTCGATGACCAGGCGCAGCGGCTCCAGGCTCTTGGGCAGCACCGCCGGGAAGGTCTTCGCGTCCGGCCAGAAGTCGCTCATGATGACGCCGAAGTTGTGATAGACGAAGCCCAGGCGCACCGGCGCCTTGAAGGCCGTGCCGCGCGGCGGATCCGCCCAGCCCATGGTCTCGAGCAGGGGGAGGGCGAGGGCGGCGCCGATGCCTTTCAGGCAGGTGCGGCGATCGATGTGCCAATGCTTGCGCATGATGGGCCCCTAGTGGCTGAGATGGCGGTTGAGGAAGGGATAGCTGGTGGCGACCTTGACCAGCAGGGTCTGGAAGCGGTAGCCGTCCTTCGCCACCGCCGCGGCGATGTCGTCGACCACCACCTCGTCGTAGCCTTCGAGATGGCGGCAGAGGGCATAGGCCAGGAACTTCGCCACCAGGGCGTGGCAGAAGTCGTCGCTGCGCGCGGCGATGATGCGCTTGAGGTCCTGCGGTGTCCGGAAGACCAGCTTGCCAGGCAGCTCGCCTACCGGGTCGACCGCCCCGCCGGTATCGTCGTGGTCGCGCCAGCGGCCGATGGCATCGAAGTTCTCCAGCCCGAAGCCGATCGGATCCAGGATGCGATGGCAGCTGGCGCAGACCGCATCCGCCCGGTGCCTCTCGGTGCGCTGACGCAGGTTCAGCGCGGCATTCTCGCGCGTATCCTGCTTCTCCAGCGGCGGAACGTTCATCGGTGCCGGCGGCAGCGCCTGGCCGAGGACCTGCTGGAGCACCCAGATGCCGCGCTTCACCGGGCTGGTGCGGTTGGGCAGCGAGCTGACCGCGAGGATGCCGGGCATGGTGAGGATGCCGCCGCGATTGCCATCGCTGAGCGCGACCTTGCGCATCTGCGGGCCCTTCACCTCGCCATCCATGCCGTAGATCTTCGCCAGCTGGCTGTTCATGTAGGTGTACGAGCAGTCGAGGAAGGTGATGATGCTCTGGTCATCATGGACGATGCTTGCGAACAGCATCGCTGGCTCGGCGTACATCGCTCTGCGCATGTCCTTGGTCATGAGCGGGAACTTCTTCTCGTCGAAGGCCTGCTCCTCGAGCTTGTCCAGCCCCAGCCAGGGTGCGCCGAAGCCGTCGAACAGCGCCTGCGCGCGCGCATCGCCGAGCAGGCGGCGGATCTGCTGCGCCATCACCGCCGGCTCGAGCAGCCTGCGGCTCTCGGCCAGGGCGGTGAGCTCCTCGTCCGGCATGGTCGCCCAGAACAGATACGACAGCTTCGACGCCAGCTGGTAGGGACCGATCGCCACGATGTCGCCATCGCCGGGGGTCGCGTCATCGGGGGTGATGAAGAGGAACTGCGGCGAGACCAGCACCGCCTTGAGCATCAGCTTCACCGCCTGCGAGAAGACCTCGCCCTGGGAGTCCGCGAGGTCGAAGACCTTGAGCATCTGATCGATCTCCTTGGCGCGGGGCGGCCGGCGGAAGGCGCGCTTGGCGAACGCCTCGGCGATGCGCCGCGCCGCGATGCGCCGGTCGAGGTCCTTGCTGGGCACGGCGACGAACAGCCGGCGCTGCATCTCGCTGGGCGGCGAGGCCGGCGGTCCGCTGACCTCGATCGACTGGATGGTCACGGCGCGGACCACCGCCGCTTGCGCGGACGGTGACGTAGTGCCCTTGCCCTTGTCACTGCTGCCGGCGCCGTCGATCAGCGGATTGACCAGCTGGATCGAGAGCCGGGTGCGGCCGCTGGGCAGCTTGCAGGCGACCTGATAGATGGCGGGATACTTGGCTGGCGCAGTGACCTTGATCTCGCCGACGATCTGGTCATCGGCGCGGACTTCCATTCGTGGCGGCTCCCTGGTCCCGCTGATCTCGCCTGCGGCCTTGATGCGGATGGTGTAGCTGCCGTCGACCGGCGCGGGGATGATGGCGGTGATCTGGCCCGCGCCGGCGAAGCGCCGATCGCCGCCATTGACGGCACCGGCATCCGGCCGGCGATCGATCACCGCATCGAGCTGGCCGGCGTTCCATTTCACCGTCATCTGGTCGGGGATGATCAGCTGATCGAGCACCTCGTCGGCGGCTTCCAGATAGCGCTCCATCAGCAGCGGGGAGATGGTGCTGTTGAAGCCCTCGCCGACGGTGCCGGCTGGCAGGTCGGCGCCGACCTTGGCATCGACGCCCAGGAGGTCATGCAGGGTGTTGGCGTATTCGGCTCGCGAAAGCCGGCGGATCATCCCAGCGCCGGGATCGCGGGGTGCGAGCCGCTTGAGGCCGGAGACCCAGGAGAGCAGGGTATCGCGTTCGGCATCGCTCGGCTGGCGCGCCTCGCTGTCGGGAGGCATGTCGCGGAAGAGCACCTTGCTGGCGCACTCCTTCCAGATGTTTGGGCTCGCCAGCGCCGCCGGGGCATGGGCGACGGTGCTGAGGTCGAGATCGCCCTTGTGCTTCTCGTGGCCATGGCACTTGAGGCAGTAGGTGGTCAGCAGCGGATAGACTTGGCGGTCATAGGCCGCCTCCAGCGCGGGCCTGAGGGCGGGCTGGTCATCGGCCTGAGCCGCGGCGTAGGTTGGCCCACCGGTGAGCGCGAGCGCAAGCGCGCCCAGCACCATCGCCCGGCCGCAGCGTAGCGCAGGTCGGGGAGTGGGAGCACGCGTCGATGCGACAGGTCCAAGCAAAGGACACCCTCAGGCAGAAGGAGCGGCGGGGCGCGGGCGGAAGCCCGCGTGGGCCAGCCATATTTATAGCATTATTGCTCTATTTATAATGCACCGCCCGGGCAAACATGTCAGGCAATACGGGCCGTCACCTAAGTCGTTTTATAGCAATGCGCTATAAATTCTACTGCTGCAGCCCATTGGGACGGTCCCTGCCATCACCGCTCATGCCATTGCGCAAGCCCAGCCCGACGCCTGGAGGTCTGGAGCGCCGTGCCGATGAAGAGGCTCCTCGGCGCCGACCAGACGTGCCATCGTGCGCTGGTCTGCCGACGCTTGATGGCGCATTGATGGTGATGCTGGCTATCACCGCAGTGAGGACCCCACTGTCCGGAGAATTTTTCCCGAGAGCGTCCGTTTGCTGGCGATCGGCGGGGGCGCACAGTCAGCCGCCAATAGTTGGATCTAGTTGCAGTTGAAGGCCGCAAGAAGGGGAAATTAAAGGAGAAACCACGGCAGAATACCGTGGCTTCTATGGTAGCGATGGGGGGAATCGAACCCTCGACCTAAGGCTTATGAAGCCTCCGCTCTAACCGCTGAGCTACATCGCCATGAAACCGCATGCCGCGGAAGGGGCGCTAGCCTAGTAGGACCGCCGGGGACAGGCAAGCACCCAGCGTCACGGGGCGGCGGGGACACCCTCCGCGGGCGCCTCGTCCTGCGGGCCCCCAGGGGCAATGGGCGCCGGCGACCTGGCCGCCTCGATAGGCTCGGCCGGCCCAGCTTCCGCGGCCTGGCGGGCAGCCTGGAAGGCCGCGAAGCTGGCCTCGATGTCGACGCCGCGCCCGAGCACCGCCTCGACGGCGCACAGCTCCTCCAGCTCGCGCAGGAAGCGCTGCTCGTCGGTCTCGAGGACCTCCTCGACAGGATCGATGCCCTCGAACTCGATCTCGGTCTGCACCGCCGCCGCGGGATCGGCTGCCGGGGGCTGCCAGGTCACCAGCGGCAGGCGCCGGCGGCGCTTGCGCGGCTCCTCGAACGGATCGGCCGGCTGGCTCTGGGGCAGGGTCGAACGGTCGTGGTCCTGGTCCTCGCGGTAGCGCAGGAATACATCGCCGTACTGCTCGTGCTGGATCGCCTCGATGAAGCGCTGCCTGGCGCATTCGAGGGTGGCCATCAGGGTGCCGACCTTGCCGATGCGGGTGGTATCGCGCTCGAACAGCCAGCTCAGCCGCGCCTCGCGGCTGGCGCGCATGGCATCGATCATGGCGGTGATCTTGACTTCCAGCGGCACGTCATCGTTGATCACCGTGCGCGGCCCCAGGCCATTGATGCGCGACAGCAGCCGCTCCCACTCGCTGAACAACCGGCCGGGATCGCAATTGTCCAGGTCGAATCCCTCAAGCTCCTCCGTATCCTCGGGGATGATCTCGTGCAGCTGGCGGGCGATGCGGGCCAGCTGCTCCGCCTCCAGGCCGGCGATCACCTGGGTCGCCTCCTTGAAGCGCCGATAGGCGAGCAGCTGCTTGATCAGCCCGGCGCGCGGATCGAAAAGATCCTCCTCCTCCTGCGCTTCGGCGCCGTCGGCACCGACCTGGTCAACCGGCGGTGCGACCAGGCGGCTCTTGAGCTCGAGCAGCGTCGCCGCCATGAGGATGAAATCGCCAGCGACATCGAGATCGAGCTCCTGCCAATCCGCCACCGCGGCGATGAACTGGTCGGCGATTGATTCGATCGGGATGTCGGCGACATCGACTTCCAGGCGCCGGACCAGGAACAGCAGCAGGTCCAGGGGGCCCGTAAAGGCGTCGAGCGAGACGCGGTATCCGTATTCCACCGCGGGCTGATCGCGATCAGCCGGAGGATTGCTCTCGATCGTGGCGCTCTCCACCATGGGCGAAGACTAGCGCCCGCCAGGCGCGCTCAAGTGCGCAGCCGACCTACACGCGCGCAGTGGGCTGATCCGCATAGTGGCGCACCACCGCATGGACCGCCTCGATGACATCCTGCGGTGTGCTCGTGCCGGCGGTGATGCCCACATGGCGCTTGCCGACGAACCATTCGCTGCGCAGCTCATCGGGACCCTCGATCAGGTGGGTCTCGATCGCGCGATCGGCGATCAGCTCGCTGAGTTTGCGCGTGTTGGCGCTGTTGTGCCCGCCGATGACGATGCCGAGGTCGATATCCTGCGCCAGCAGGCTCTGGATCGCCTGCTGGCGCTCCTTGACCGGTTCGCAGATGGTATCGATGAAGCGCACGTCCTCCACCCAGGGCAGGGAGCGGATGAGTGCGACCAGCATCTGGACCTTCTCAAGGCGGTTGGTCGTCTGGCTGACCACGCCGATGCGCGCATGGCCGGCGAGCTGGGCGAGATCCGACTCGTCATGCACCACCGCGGCGCTATGCAGGTTGCCGACCACGCCGCGCACCTCGACATGGCTGGCTTCGCCGATCACCACCGGGAAGTAGCCCTGGCGTTCCAGGAAGCGCGCCAGCTTGTGCAGGCGGATGACCAGCGGGCAGGTAGCGTCGTACACCATCAGGCCGCGATCGCGCAGCATCTGCTTGGTCGCATCCGAGGCGCCGTGCGCGGTGATCATCACCGCCTCGGTGGCGATCTGGTCGATCTGGTCGCGCTCGACGATGCGCACGCCGTTGGCGCGCAGGCGCGCGGTGGTCTGGGGATTGTGCACCAGCTGGCCGACGACGGTCAGGCGATCCTTGAAGTCGGGGTCGAGCGCCATGTCGATGGCGTCCTGGACCCCGAAGCAGGTGCCCATGGCCTGGGCAAGGGTGATCTTCATCGGCATGACTGAAAGAATGCCTCCGCTCGTGCCGTATCCAGCAGGCTTCCCTGAACCTTGGGTTCAGGTGGGGACCTCCCCGTTCCGGCATGGCCGTTTCGGGCGTTAGTCCCCTTGTTTAGAGAAAGGCCAGGGGATTGCGGCCAGAACTCGAACACAGCAGGGGCACGCTCCTTGTACCGACCGCAGCCCGGCATTTCCATGCCTATTCCCGCGTCGACGAACAGCCTCAAGCTTTCGCTTGCCTCGCCTCCATCACCTGTTCCGGATCGCCGCCGGCGATCACCGCGAGGAAGGCCGAGCCGTAGCGGGCGAGCTTGGATTCGCCAACACCCTTGATGCCGAGGAGCTGCTGGGCGGTGCTCGGCTTATCGGCGGCGAAGGCGCGCAGGGTCAGGTCGTTGAAGACCAGGTAGGGCGGTACATTCTGGCCCGCCGCCAGCAGGCGGCGCAAAGTGCGCAGTCGCTCGAACAGCCGCTCGTCGAGGCTGCCGGCAGCGGGCGCGGTGCCGCCGCGGCTGGCATGGCGCTCACGGCGGGCCTTGCCGGTGACCTGGCTGCGCGCCAGCCGCACCGTGCCCTCGCCCTTGCACAGGGCACGACCGAGATCGGTGTGCTCGAGGAAGGTATAGAGGCCGTCCTCGCGCAGATGGAGCATGCCCTGCACCACCAGCTGGTCGATCCAGGCCCGCAGGGCCGCCTCGCCGGCATCCTTGAGCATGCCGAAGACCGCCAGGCGGTCATGGCCGGCGCGCTCGGTCTTCTCCGTCGCTCGGCCGAGCAGGACATCGACCGTCTGCCCGGCACCGAAGCGTCCGCCGATCCGCCACGCGGCGCTGATGATCTTCTGCGCCACCACCAGCGCCTCAGCTGCCGGCAGCTCATGGGTCTCGCCCAGGCAGACATCGCAGGCGGCGCATCCGTCGACCGGGACCGGCGCATCGCCGGCGGGGTAGCCCTGGCCGAAATGCTCGGTGAGCAGGCGGTGGCGGCACACCGGTGCGACCGAAAAGCGGGAGATCTCGCGCAATTGCCGCTCGAAGGCCTGGCTGCGATCCGCTGGCAGGGGGCCATCCATGGTCGCCATGCGGCGGTGCGCCGCCATGTCGGCCGAGCTGTGCAGCAGGACGCATTCCGCCGGCAGTCCATCGCGCCCGGAGCGGCCGGCCTCCTGCTGGTAATGCTCGATCGACTTGGGCGTATTGGCATGCACCACGTAGCGCACGTTCGAGCGGTCGATGCCCATGCCGAAGGCGATCGTCGCCACCACCACATCGAGCCGCTCGTTGACGAAATCGCCCTGCACGCGCGAGCGCGTCGCCCCGGGCAGCCCGGCGTGATAGGCGGCGCACTGCACGCCCGCCGAGGCCAAGCGCTCGCTCAGGCGCTCGACCTCCTTGCGCGTCTGGGCGTAGACGATCCCGCCCTCTCCCCGATGGCGGTTGACCACCTCGAGGATCTGGGCGACGGCGTCCTTGCGCGCGAGCACCCGGTAGACCAGGTTCGGGCGATCGACATGGCCGACCAGGCGCAGCGGATTGCGCAGCCCCAGCTGGGCGCAGATGTCGTCCTGCACCAAGGGGGTCGCGGTGGCGGTCAGACCCATGCGTGCCGCCGACGGAGCCTGGTCGAGCACGGCGCGCAATTGGCGGTATTCCGGGCGGAAATCATGCCCCCAATGCGAGACGCAATGCGCCTCGTCGACCGCCGAGAGCACCAGCCTGCTGGCGATCGCCGGGATGAGATCGCCGATCACCAGGCGTTCGGGACTGGCATAGAGCAGGTCCAGGGTGCCGGAGGCCAGCTGATCGCGCGTCCGCCGCCGATCGGCCTCGCCCACCTGTGTATGCAGGGCGCTGGCCTGGAGACCCGCCTCGCGCGCGGCAGCGACCTGGTCGTCCATCAGCGCGATCAGCGGCGAGACCACCAGCACCAGGCCCGCGCCGCAGGCCGCGGGGATCTGGTAGCACAGGCTCTTGCCGCCGCCAGTGGGCAGGACGATCAGGCAGTCCCGGCCCGCCAGGGCAGCGGCCACCGCCTCGCCCTGCAGCGGGCGGAAGGTGTCATAGCCCCAGCCCTTCTTCAGCGCCGCCAGGGGCGTGACTCCGGCGCTGCGCGTCGGCGTCCTGCCCTGGCGCAGATCCGCGAGGGAGCGCAGGGGCGTCAGGCCGTCGAGATCGGGGAGCTCCTCGACCAGGTCGTCGCCGCCGTCAACGGGATCGGGCGGGACGGGGCTGGCAGATGCAGCGGGCATGCGCGCACCTTGCGGATCGTCAGCGGGAAGTCCATCACCGCGGCAGCAGCGGGCTCGCTGCCGCATGCGCGGTTGCCAGTCGACGCCCTGCCACGCTCATCCGCGTCAGCCATCATCAGCTGAGGATGGCGCCCTGGGCCGGCGAGCACGACCGACGGGTGGTTTCGGGATCGGGCGAGAAGCCGCCGGTGCTCGAGGCCAGCCAGCGGGCGATGAGGTAGGCGATCACCAGCAGGCCGACGATGGCGAGCGCGAGCAGCGCCCGCTTCTTGAGCCGGCGACGGCTGCGGTGCCTGCTGCGATGACGCGTCTCCGGCATGGGGGAGGCAGTATGGCACCCTCCCCGCCCTTGTCATCACGCTCACCGGGGGATGCGGCAGATCCGCTTCATCCGGCTAGACGCTAACGGGTTGCGGAATCGATCAGGGCCAAGAGCGCGAGCGCCGCTGCGCCCTCCGCCCGCCTCCTGCTGCTCCCCAGCCCGGTGGCGCTCACGCTGGCGATCGCGGCGGTGGCGCGGAATTCGGGCTCATGATCGCTGCCACCGGAGCGCGCGCAGGTGTAGGATGGCAGGACCTTATGGTGCGCGAGGCACCAGGCCTGCAGGCGCATGCGGCCATCCTCGTTGGCCACCGCGGGATCGTCGATGCGTGAGGCGAACAGGCGATCGACGGCACCGCACAGGCGGTCCCAGCCGCCATCGAGGTAGATCGCGCACAGCACGCTCTCCATCAGGTTCGCCTTCACCGAATCCGGCCATGGCTCCAGCATCTGCTGTCCGACATGGCAGTAGGGCAGGATGCCGGTGTCCTCGATCGCCCGCGCCAGGGTGGTTCGGCTGGCGAGGGAGGCCTTCAGGCGCGAGAGGTAGCCCTCATCGGCATCGGGGAAGCGCCGAAAGAGATTCAGGCACAAGGCGCCCCCGAGCAGGGCGTCGCCGAGGAACTCCATGCGCTCATTGGCCTCTCGTCGTTTGAGCGCCGGCGTAGCCTGGGCACCGCAACGGCTGGCGTGGGTGCAGGCCTGGCGCAGCAGCGCCTCATCGGCCATGGCATGACCGAGCACGCGAGCGATGAGGGCGATCAGGGACTCGGCTGGTTCCGGCATGGCCCTGGAAAATAGTCCACGGTTCACGATAAGGAAGCTCGTGACTACCGCCCACCTCCAGACCTGCCGCGCCTGCGCCCACGAATTCCGCGTTCCCGACAGCCTGGTCGGCAAGCGCGTCGCCTGTCCGCACTGCCGGCGTCCAATCGACATCCGCGCCGAAACCGGTTCGGATGACAAGCTGGTCGGCAAGGAGCTGGGCGGCTGCCGCCTGGTCCGGCGCCTCGGAGCCGGGGCGATCGGGGTGGTCTATGAAGCCGAGCAGCTGTCGATCGGCAGGCGGGTCGCGATCAAGATGCTCTCGAGCAAGGCGGCAGGCGATCCCCGGGTGGTGCAGCGCTTCCAGCGCGAATCCAAGCTCTGCGCCCAGATGCAGCATCCCAACGTGGTGAGCGTCTACGATTGCGGCTTCGAGCGCGGCGTGCACTACCTGGTGATGGAGTATGTCGAGGGCCAGACCCTGGCCGGCATGCTCGACGAGGCCGAGCGGCTGCAGTGGGCGAAGTCCGCACGCCTCATCCTGCAGGTCGCCCGGGGCCTTGAGCATGCCCACGGCATGGGCATCATCCATCGCGACATCAAGCCCGCCAACATCCTGGTCGGCAGCGATGGCACGGCCAAGCTGGCCGACCTCGGGCTGGCCAAGCAGCTGGAGGACGAGGGCGCGGGCGGGGGAGGGGAAAGCCCGCTCGGTCTGACCATGCAGGGCGTGGCGCTCGGATCGCCCGCCTACATGCCACCGGAGCAGATCCGCAGCGCCAAGGACGTCACCCCGGTCTCCGACCTCTACGCGCTCGGCGCGAGCTTCTATCAGCTGGTCACCGGCGTGCTGCCATTCGAAGGCAAATCCGCCCCCGAGGTGATGACCAAGGTCCTGCGCGAGGAGGCCAAGCCGATCAACAGCATCGCGCCAGAGGTGCCGCCCGCGATCGTCGCCTTCATCACCCGCACCCTGGCGAAGGACCCGGCACACCGGCCGCAGAGCGCCAGCGCCTTCATCGTCGAGCTCGAGGATGCCTTCAACAACCCCGACCGGGTGCCGCAGAGCAGCCAGCGTCCCTCCGGGCCGTCTGCCGGGCCGTCCGCCGGGTCGTCGAAGCCGACGCCACGCGCACGGTCGATGAGCCGCCCCGATCATCCGGCAGCCGCCGTACAGGCGACCTCGACCTCGCGACTGGTCCTGATCGTCGTCCTCATCGCGCTGGCCATCATCGCCGGCGTCTGGTCCTTCCTGCACTGGCTGCACTGACCAGGCGTCCAGCCCTGATGGAATCCGGCATTGGCCGGCACCCCCCCCCTGCTACACATCGGGGGTGCTCTGCGACTTCCACCTCCATACCCACCAGAGCGATGGCATCATCCCGCCGACCACGCTGCTGGGGCTGGTGCGCCGGGCTGGCGTCGACTTCTTCGCCGTCACCGATCACGACACCCTCGCGGGCTATGCCGCCTTGCGCGGGAGCCTGGGCCTGGTCGCCGGAGTCGAGCTCACCTCCGGCCTGGCGGGACGCGAGATCCATCTGGTCGCCCTGGGCATCGATCCGGACCATGCGCCCTTCACCACCCTGCTCGCCGATATCCGCGCCATCCGCCTCGAGCGCCTCGCGGTACTGACCGCGCGCCTGCCCCCTGCGGTCGGCCGCGGGCTGAACCTCAAGGCGATCTGCACCAACCCGGAATTCGCCCACGTCTCGGCCTTCGGCCGCCTGCATCTGGCGAAGATGCTGGTCAAGCTCGGGGGGGTGGCGTCGATCCATGCCGCCTTCGCCGACCATCTGGGCGATGACTATACCGTCGATGCCGGGCTGCCGGCCTACCCGCATCCCACCATCTGCTGCGCCGCCATCCACGCGGCCGGCGGGGTGGCCATCCTCGCCCATCCGGGGATCTACGGCACGGTGGAGCGGGCAGCCGAGCTGATCGAGCTTGGCTGCGATGGCCTGGAGATCAGCCACCCCAACCTCGACCCGGAACTCGCCAGCAAGCTCAGCGGCCTGGCCGAGAGCCGGGGCCTGCTCGCCAGTTCGGGCAGCGACCTGCATTTCCCCGGGGCGCGCAAGCCCGGGGCCTGGAGCCTGCCGGATGCGCGCGTGCTGCCCCTGCTCCAGCGCCTCGGGCTGATGGACTGAGCGTCCGACCGGCGAGCGCGTGCCTGCCGGGGTCGCACCCGGGCCTGCAACCTACCCCCTCCTCCTGCACGCGCGCCCCTGGCGAGCGGCCTGCCGGGATAGCATGGTTGTTTTCCCGCGCTGAGTCTTAACGTCCGCGCTCCACCCATCCCCTGCGAGCGAGGATCTCCCATGTACATCGAAGACGTCAAGGCACGCCAAATCATCGACAGCCGCGGCAATCCGACCATCGAAGTCGATGTGACCCTGGATGATGGCAGCATCGGCCGGGCGGCGGTCCCGTCCGGCGCCTCCACCGGCGCCTACGAGGCCTGCGAGCTGCGCGATGGGGACAAGGCGCTCTACCTCGGCAAGGGCGTGCTCAAGGCGGTGGCCAACGTCAACGAGCAGATCGGCCCCGAGCTGGTCGGCCTCGATCCCAGCGCCCAGCGCGCGATCGATGCCCAGATGATCGAGATGGATGGCACCGAGAACAAATCCAAGCTCGGCGCCAACGCCATCCTCGGCGTCTCGCTGGCGGTCGCCAAGGCGGCGGCGCTTGCCCATGGCCTGCCCCTCTACCGCTACATCGGCGGCACCAACGCCCGCCAGCTGCCGGTGCCGATGGCCAACATCATCAACGGCGGCAAGCACGCCGACAACAAGGTCGACTTCCAGGAGTTCATGGTCGTCCCGGTGGGCGCCACCACGTGGTCGCAGGCCATCCGCCAGGTGTGCGAGGTCTTCCACGCGCTCAAGGGCGTGCTCAAGAAGGCTGGCCACAACACCAATGTCGGCGATGAGGGCGGCTTCGCCCCCAACATCGACAACGAGGAGGCGCTCAAGTACATCGTGGATGCGATCGCCAAGGCCGGCTACAAGGCCGGGCGGGATGCCGATTTCGCCATCGCCATGGACTGCGCCTCGTCGGAGCTCTTCGATGAAGGCGACAAGAAGGGCTACAAGTTCTGGAAGTCGAACCCCTCGAAGCTGTTCTCGGCGGCCGAGATGGTCGACCTGTTCGCCGGCTGGGCGGCCAAGTACCCGATCATCTCGATCGAGGATCCGCTCGACCAGGATGACTGGGATGGCTACAAGGCCATGACCACCCGGCTCGGCAAGCAGGTTCAGGTCGTCGGCGACGACTTCTTCGTCACCAACCCCAAGCGCCTCGCCAAGGGCATCGCCATGGGCGCGTGCAACTCGATCCTGATCAAGGTCAACCAGATCGGCACGCTCTCCGAGACCCTCGACGCCATCGAGTTGGCGCGCACCGCCGGCTATACCGCGATCCTCTCCCACCGCTCGGGCGAGACCGAGGATGCGACCATCGCCGATATCGCCGTGGCGACCAACGCCGGCCAGATCAAGACCGGCTCTGCCAGCCGCACCGATCGCATCGCCAAGTACAACCAGCTGATCCGCATCGAGGAGGAGCTCGGCAAGCAGGCGCGCTACCTCGGCCTCAAGAGCTTCTACAACCTCTACCGCTGAGACTGCCCGGGCCTGGCAGGCTCCTGCCAGGCCCGCCGATTGCGGCCAGTGGAGGGGCTGCGGCAGGCGCTTCCCGGCAGAATTACTTGCCCACCGCCTTGATCGCCGCATCGGTCCCCGACTTGCCACCGGCGAAGGTGAAGATGTGCGGGGCGCCCTTGGCCAAGGTGATGGTGATGGTGCCGGTCATGGCATCCTTTTCCGCCGTGCCCTTGAAGACCATGCGATCTCCCTGCGCGTCCGACCCGGTCGCCTCCCACGGGATGGGATCATCGATGGTCGCTCCGGGCTTCTCCGAATAGGCGATCTTGCCGAGCGCCGCCGCGATGAGCAGTGCGCAGCCGAACTTGCGATCCTCGAAGATCAGGCGGTCCTTCTGCGACGAGCCCTGATCATCGGTGATCAGGACCTCGAAGACCGTGGCGACCAGGGTCGGCTTCTCCGGCGGCGGCAGCTGCCCGGGCGGGGGGTTTAAGCTGGCGGCCTCGAGCGGCCGCCCGGCGAGCGCCGCCAGCAGCACCAGCGCCATGAGCAGCGGCAGGGTGGATATGCGCATGATGGGCCTCCTATGCTCGCGGGCGTGCGCCTGGCTCCAGGCATGCCTGATGGCGACCGTGCCACGCTCCGTACCCGCACCTGGCTCGGCGTCAAGGTCGCCACCAGTGCGCCTGTTCCAGCCGACCCGCTGGCACAGCTGTTGCATCCGCACCGCCCTCGGCATGGCCTGCATCGGCACGCCCCCATGATGCACTCCAGGATATGCGAACGACCCACCACCACACGCTACGGCGGCGGCTGTGCCTCCTTGGGCTGCTGGCGGGCCTGATCGCCGGCTGCCAGCTGGGTGGGCGGGCACCCGAGCCAGCGGCCTCAGCCGAGGCAGCCGGCCAGTCTGGGTCCGCCCGCCCGGCGCTCATCGCCCTGCCGGCCTGCGCGACCGGTCCGCTGCCCCGGCTGCTGTCGCAGACCGGCGCCTTCACCGATCTCGCCGCGCTGACCCCTGCGCAAGCGCTGATGCCCTACCAGGTCATCGCCCCGCTGTGGTCCGACGGCGCGCAGAAGGGCCGCTGGCTGGCCGTGCCGCGCGGCCGTACCATCGCCTTCGCCGCCGAGGGGGAGTGGGGCTTCCCGGCCGGCACGGTATTCGTGAAGCATTTCGCCATCACCACCGATGAGCGCGTCCCTGAGCGCCAGCGGCGGCTCGAGACCCGCTTTCTGGTGCGTGACGAGGCCGGCGGGGTCTACGGCGTCACCTACCGATGGCGTGCCGACGGCTCGGATGCCGAGCTCCTGGCGGGCGGCCTGGACGAACCGGTGGCGGTGGTGACCGCCTCCGGGGCGACCCGGATGCAGACCTGGCATTATCCCAGCCGCGAGGAGTGCCTGCGCTGCCACAACCCGGTCGCCGGGTTCGTCCTCGGCGTCTCCACCCGCCAGCTCGACCATCCCTCGCCCGGGCGGCCCGGCCAAGCCGCATCCCCGTCCCCGGACAATCCGCTGCAGCGACTGGCCGACCGTGGCTGGCTCGACCACCCGCCACCAGCCTCCAGCCTCGCCACCCTGCCGCACCTGGTCGCCCCTGACAATGACAGCGAAAGCCTCGAGAGCCGTGTGCGCTCCTACATCGATGCCAATTGCGCCTTCTGCCATCGCCCTGGCATGGTCGGGTTTGCCAATTTCGATGGGCGTGCGGCCATCCCGCTCGACCAAGCCAACCTCATCCGCGGACGCGTCATCATCGACCATGGCATCGACCGCGCCCGCAACATCATGCCCAAGGACCCCTGGCGATCGATGATCCTGGTGCGGCTGGAAGCCGAAGACGAGCTGCGCATGCCGCCGCTGGCGCATCAGCGCATCGACCGCAGCGCGGCCACGCTGCTGCGCGCCTGGATCGCCTCCTTGCCGGGCAAGCCTGCGCTGCCACCACCGATGCTCGATCCCTCCGCCGGCCGCTTCGCCCATCCGGTGACGGTGCTGGTAGCCGAGCCGGACCCGCAGGCGATCGTGCACTACACCACCGATGGCAGCCTGCCCGACGAGGACTCGCCGGTGGCCCACGGCAGCCTGCTCATCGATGCTCCCACCACCTTGCGGGCCAAGGCCTTCCGTCCCGGCTTCGCCAGCAGCGTGGTGGTCAATGCGGTGCTGCTCGTCCATCCCCAGGGGCCGTGAGCGCAGCTCCTCGGGATGCGGGTCGAGCGGCTGCGACACTCGGCGCTTGTCGGCGGCCGGCCTCCTCCATAGTAGCGCATACGTGAGGAGATCGCCATGACCTGGACCAAGCCTGCATTCGTCGAGCTGCGGTACGGCTTCGAGATCACCATGTACATCCAGAACCGCTGATCGATTCACGACGCCGCGCTGCGTCCACGCCTCGCCGCCCCCATCCGCATCCCGGCATCCCGTAGCGATGCCTGGTGCGCCTCGACGTCGAACCGGCCCGCGAGGATCCCCCACGCCCCATGTTGGTCCATGTCCTCGGCTCTGCGGCAGGCGGCGGCTTCCCGCAATGGAATTGCCAGTGCGTGAACTGCCGGGGACTGCGCGCCGGAACCCTGCGCGCACGCCCGCGCACCCAATCGTCGCTCGCCGTCAGCACTGATGGACGGCGCTGGGTGCTGCTCAATGCCTCCCCGGACATCCGCGCCCAGATCGATGCCTTCCCGGCGCTTCTGGGTTCGGGCGGCGTGCGCGCGACCGCCATCGCCGCGGTGGTGCTGATGGACAGCCAGATCGACCATGTCACCGGCCTGTTGAGCCTGCGCGAGGGCCGGCAGCTCCAGGTCCACTGCACGGCGCAGGTGCGTGACGATCTCGAGGGCGGCCTGCCGCTCTTCACCGTGCTGCGCCATTACCTGGCGCTCGATGTGCAGCTCATCGATCCCGACGCCGAGCAGGGCTTCGCCATCACCGGCATCGAGCATCTGCGCTTCCGCGCGGTGGCCCTCTCCAGCGCCGCGCCACCCTACTCGCCCCACCGCGCCGCCCCCGAGCGCGGCGACACCCTCGGGCTGGTGATCACCGATGAGCAGAGCGGCCGCACGCTGTTCTATGCTCCCGGGCTGGGACGCATCAATGCCGCGGTCTCCGCCGCCCTGGCGAGCGCCGATTGCGCCCTCATCGACGGCACCTTCTGGCGCGACGACGAGATGGCGGTCAGCGGCATCACCAGCAAACGCGCCGGCGAGATGGGCCATCTGCCGCTCTCCGGGGACGGCGGCCTGCTCCAGATCCTCGCAGCGCTCCCGCGCCGGCGGCGCATCCTCATCCACATCAACAACACCAACCCGATCCTGGATGAGCAGTCGGCTGAACGCCGGACGCTGAGCGATTGCGGCGTTGAAGTCGCCTATGATGGCATGGACATCACCCTATGAGCTGCGTGAGCGCAAGCCCGACGCCTGCGGGAGACCAAGGCCGCGCCTGGACCCCAGCCGAGTTCGAGGCCCAGCTGCGCGCCTGCGGCTCCGCCTACCACATCCACCACCCCTTCCAGCAGCTGATGGGCGAGGGCCGCCTCAGCCAACGGCAGATCCAGGGCTGGGTCATCAACCGCTACTACTACCAGATCACCATCCCGCTCAAGGATGCTGCAGTGCTGTCGAACTGCCCGGATCGCGAGGTCAGGCGCGAATGGATCAAGCGCATCATCGACCACGATGGCACCAGCGGCCAGGAGGGCGGCATCGAACGCTGGCTGGTGCTGGCCGAGGCGGTCGGCCTGACGCGCGCTCAGGTCACCTCGCTGGACGGCGTGCTCCCCGGCGTGCGCTTCGCGGTGGATGCCTACCTGAACTTCGCCCGCCGCGCCAGCTGGCAGGATGCGGTCGCCGCTTCGCTGACCGAGCTGTTCGCCGCCGACATCCATCGCCAGCGCGTGGAGAGCTGGCCGCTCCACTATCCGTGGATCAAGCCCGATGGCCTGGCCTACTTCCGCCGCCGCCTCGACGAAGTGCCACGCGATGTCCTGCATGGCCTGCGCCTGACCCTGGCGCAGGCCACGACCAGGGGCGAGCAGGACCACGTCCTGGGCATCCTGCGCCTCAAGCTCGACATCCTGTGGTCGATGCTCGATGCGATGTGGATCGCCTACCTCGGCTACCACCCGCGCGTGGAGCCCCAGCCATGAATGATGCCTGCCAGGGCGCCGAGGGGATCATCAGCCTCGGGCATTCGGTGCGCTTCCAGTTCGAACCGGCGCAGCAGGCGCATGTGCTGCTCTACCCCGAAGGCATGATCCGGCTCAACGACAGCGCCGCCGAGATCCTCAAGTACTGCGATGGCACGCGCACCGCGGCGGGCATCATCGCCGAGCTCAAGCGCCGCTTCCCGGATGCCGACCTGACCGCCCACGTGCATGAATTCCTGGAGACCGCCCATGGACGAGGCTGGATCGCCCGGAGCTGACGCCGTCTACGCCCGGCCAGTGGGCCGGCCCTTCTGGCTGCTGGCCGAGCTCACCTACCGCTGCCCGCTGCAGTGCCCCTACTGCTCCAATCCGCTCTCCTTCGCACGTCACCACCAGGAGCTGACGAGCTCTGAATGGATGCGCGTGATCAGCGAGAGCCGGGCCCTGGGCACCACCCAGCTCGGCTTCTCCGGCGGCGAGCCGCTGATCCGCAACGATCTCGAGCATCTGGTGGCGCATGCGCGCGGCCTCGGCTTCTACACCAACCTCATCACCTCGGCGATCGGGCTGGATGAGCGCCGCCTGGCCGCCATCGCCGAGGCCGGCATCGATTCGGTGCAGATCAGCTTCCAGGCCAGCAGCCGCGAGCTCAACGATGCGATCGCCGGCTGCACCAGCTTCGAGCGCAAGCTGCAGGCGGCGCGCCTGGTCAAGGCGCGCAAGCTGCCGCTGACGCTGTGCATCGTCATCCATCGCGGCAACATCGACCAGATCGAGTCCATCCTCGAGCTGTGCATCGCACTGGGCGCCGACTATGTCGAGCTCGCCTCGACGCAGTTCTACGGCTGGGCAAAGCTCAACCGCGACCAGCTGCTGCCCAGCCGTGAGCAGGTGCAGCGGGCGGAGGCCACCGCCCACCGCTACCAGGAGCGGCTCGCCGGATCGATGCGCATCTTCTACGTCGTGCCGGACTACCATGAGGAGCGCCCCAAGGCCTGCATGAGCGGCTGGGGCGCGGTCTTCCTCGCCATCGCCCCGGACGGCACCGCGCTGCCGTGCCATGCGGCGCGCGAGCTGCCCGGGCTGGCCTTCCCCAATGTCAGGGCCCTGAGCCTGGATGCGATCTGGCATGATTCCCCGGCCTTCAACCGCTTCCGCGGCGAGTCGTGGATGAAGGAGCCGTGCGCCAGCTGCCCGGAGCGCGCCAAGGACTTCGGCGGCTGCCGCTGCCAGGCCTGGCTGCTGAGCGGCGATGCCGCCAACGCCGATCCGGTGTGCAGCAAGTCGCCCCACCACCAGCGCGTGCTCGAGGCGGTCGAGCGCGCCCAGCAGCAGGCTGCCGGCACTGGTGGCGCGGCACCCTGGACCTACCGTAACCCCGCCAATTCCCGCACGGTGATCTGATGGGCGCTGCGGGCGGCGCCACGGGAGCGATGATCGAGGCCACGGGCCTGGGCAAGCGCTATGGCTCGACCGTCGCCGTGGCCGGGCTGGATCTGGCCATCGAGGCGGGCTCGTGCGTGGCGCTGGTGGGGGCCAATGGCTCCGGCAAGAGCACCACCCTGCAGATGCTGAGCACCCTGCTGCCGCCAAGCGCCGGGACGGCCCGCATCGCCGGCTGCGACCTGGTGCGCGATCCGGTGGGAGTGCGCGCGGCGATCGGCATGGTGTTCCAGGAGACCGCGCTCGACCGCACCCTGACGGTCGGCGACAATCTGCGCTTCGCCGGCGCCCTCTACGACCTGCCCGCGGACCAGGTCGCCCGCCGCAGCCAGGAGCTGCTGGCGCTCTTCGAGCTCGAGGGGCGGCGCGCCACCCCGGTGGCGGCGCTGTCGGGCGGCATGCGACGGGCGGTCGACATCGCGCGCGGGATGCTGCATCAGCCGAGTGTGCTGCTGCTCGATGAGCCGACCACCGGTCTGGACCTCGGCAACCGCCGCTCGGTGTGGCGCCACCTCGAGCGCGCACGCCGCGAGCAGCGCACCACCCTCCTTCTGGCGACCCATCTGCTTGACGAGGCGGCCGACTGCGATCTGGTGATCTTCATGCAGGGCGGACAGGTCATCGGCCAGGGACGGCCGCTGGAGCTGATCGCCGCGCTGGGCGCGTGGGTGCTCGAGCTGGCGGGCAGCCCGCTGGCGACCGCGCCCTTCGCCCACCTCGGCGAGCACCGCCGCGATGGCGCTCGGCTGAGCATCATGCTGCGCGACGCCGCCTTCAGCCTGGCGTCGCTCGACCAGGCGGCGCTCGCCCGGCTCGACACCGTGACCCTGCGCCGGCCAATGCTCGAGGACGTCTACCAGCGCCAGTTCGGCGGGACGTCCCCGGCATGATCCTGCGTCCGATCACCGCCATCCTGGCGCGCGAACTGGTGCGCACCCTGCGCCAGCGCGGGCGGCTGCTCAGCGCCCTAGTGCGGCCGCTGCTGTGGCTGATGGTGATCGGCGGAGGGGTCGAGACCATGATGCCCGCGGGCGGCTCGTCCTACCGCTCGTTCATGGCGCCCGGCCTGCTGGCGATGACGCTGCTGTTCGGTGCCATGCTCGCGGCGCTCTCGCTGGTCCATGACCGCGAATCGGGCGTGCTGCGCATGCTCCTGATCGCTCCCATCCACCATGCCTGGATCGTCCTGGCGCGCATCGCCAGCGCGACGGCGGTGGCGCTGATGCAGGGCATCCTGCTGCTGCTGATGCTGGCCGCCGCCGGGTATGCTCGAGCCAGCTGGGATTTCGCCCTGCTCGCGTTCGCGCTCATCATGACCGCCTGGGCCGCCGCCTGCCTGGGCATGCTGGTGGCCGTCATCGTGCGCGGCCTGGAGAACTACGCGATGATCATGAACGTGGTGATCTTCCCGGTATTCTTCCTCAGCGGCGCCCTCTATCCGCTGCATGGCCTGCCTTCCTACCTGCGCCTCGCATCGAGCATCAATCCCTTCAGCTACGGCGTCGACCTGCTCAAGCATGCCACCCCCGGAACCATCGCCGGCGCCAGCACCGCCGCGGGCGCCGCCACCGACTTCAGCCTGGCCACCGACATCGCCGTCCTGGGCGGCTTCATCGTCGGTGCAACGCTGATCGCCTGCTGGCGCTTCTGCCAAGACGGGACCATCACCGGGCTGCTGCGGCCGCCGCACCGCGCGCGTGCCGCTGGCTAGCCGGATGCGGTGTGGCGCTTCAGCAAGGTCCGGATGACCAGCAGGCTGACGACATAGACCGCGGCGCCGATGATGAAGAGCGGCTGGTAGCCGGCGTATTGGAGCACCCAGCCGACGACGAAGGCCATCAGCACCCCGCCCAGAGCCCCGGCGGTGCCCCCGATGCCGACCACCGTCCCGACCGCCGATTGCGGCAGGTGGTCCGAGACCAGGGTGAACAGGTTGGCCGACCAGCCCTGGTGCCCGGCTGCGGCCAGCGCCACCAGCGCGACCGACCACCACAGGCTGTGCAGCGCCGGCGCGAAGACCACCGGGAGGATGCACAGCACGCAGCACAGCATCGCCAGCTGGCGCGCCGAGGTGCTCGTCCAGCCGCGCGCCATCAGGTGCGAGGACAGCCAGCCGCCGAGGATGCTCCCGGCATCGGAGACCAGGTAGACGATCGCCATCGGCAGGGGCAGGCCCTGGAGCTCGACCCCCTGGGTATGGAGGAATTTGGGGAACCAGTAGAGGTAGAACCACCATACCGGATCGGTCATCAGCTTGGCGATCACGAAGGCCCAGCTCGCCGGCTGGCCGAGCACCTGCCGGATCGCGCGCCCGGCCGGGGCCGGTACGCCAGCCGCGTCGACTGCCGTCGGCGCGAGCAGCGCTCGTTCGTAGGCGCCGAGGCGCGGGTGGTCCTGCGGGCTGCGGTACCACCGCCACCAGGCGAGCGGCCACAGCAGACCGATCGCCCCGGTCGCGCAGAAGGCCCCCTGCCAGCCCCACCTGGTGACCAGGAGCGCCACCAGCAGCGGGGCGACCAGGGCGCCGATGTTGGCGCCGGAGTTGAAGATGCCGGTAGCCAGGGCACGTTCGCGGATCGGGAACCACTGCGCCACGCTCTTTATCGCGGCTGGGAAGTTGCCCGCCTCGGCCAGGCCGAGCAGGAAGCGGGCGGTCATGAAGCCGGACACCGAGCCGACCAGGGCGTGCGCCATCGCCGCCAGGCTCCACGCCCCGACCGCCAGGGCATAGCCCAGGCGCACGCCGATGACGTCGAGGAAGCGGCCGGCCGCGGCCAGGCCGATGGCATAGGCGAGCTGGAAGGCCATCACCACATGGCTGTAGTCGCCCTCGCTCCAGTGCAGCGCCTCGGTCAATGTCGGGCCCAGCACGGCGAGCACGGTGCGATCGAGGTAGCACAGCGTGGTGGCGGCGAACAGCAGCGCCAGGACCGTCCAGCGCACGCCCACAGCGCGTGGCGGTGCCGCCGCGTGCTGCGTCGGCATGGGGAGGGGTGGCGGCGGGCCGCTCACCGGTGCAGCTCCTGGAAGCTGAAGTCGAGGGCGCCCTGGTAGTCGCCGGTGGCGATGGTCCGCTGCGACTGCGGGCCGCCGCGCTCGGCCTTGTGGAACTTGTCGCCGATCGGAGGGATGGCATCGAGCACCGAGAAGGTGGTGTCGGGGAACACCGTCACGGCATTGATCGAATCCTTCGGCCAGCGCGGCGTCAGCACCTGGAGGGCGCGGGCCGGGCCCGGCAGGCGCACGGTGATCGCCCCGGCCCTGGTCGTCAGCTCGCACCAGCGCACCTCGCCGAAGTAGCCCTTGAACTCGGGATACGCCCACAGCTCGGCGCCGGTCATGGAATCGTTGTATGCTGTGGCCCACACGTCCAGGGTGCCGCCCATCATGCGGTTCTTCCACACCCGGTACGGCCCCAGCCCGAGCCAGCGCTTGGCGGTGACCGCCGACTCGTCGAGATCGAAGCCGATGCCCAGCAGCGCATGCGCCCCCTCGGCGTGGTAGGCGTAATCGAGGTGCACCCTGCCATCGCCGCAGAGCCGCCAGCGCGCCAGGCGCAGATCGCCGTCGAAGGTCGCCTCGACCACCTGCGCGGAGGGCTCGGCATGCACGGTGATCGCCTTCAGCGTCGATGGGCCGCTCACCGCGCGCGGGCCGTTGCCCAGGGGCAGGATGCGTCCCGCCAGGGTGATGGTGCTCAGCAGTCCGCTCAGCTTGTCGAAGCGCAGGGTCAGGGAGCCGGCCGTGAGGGTGATCGAGGCGGCATCGTCGCTCACGCTCGGCGCCATGGTCCCGGAGGCCGGCGGAGGCAGCGCCGGCGTCAGCTCGGCGCGCAGCGGCCAGCTCCAGCGCAGGATCGCGCGCCCGCGGGAATCGCGGGCGGTCAGCCCCAGGGCATCGGCGCCCGCCGCCGCGGCCGGCAGCGGCAGGTGCAGGGTGCCATGGCCGCCCGCGGGGATGGCTGGCCCATCCAGCTCGCCGCTGGCGAGCAGCTCATGGCCGGCGAGCGCATCAGCGGGCGTGCGCAGATGCCAGAGCTCCCAGGCGAAGCGGCACTTGCTGAGGTCGGTCTCGTCGTAGCGGTTCTCCAGCGGCAGCTCGCCGGCGAAGGCGGGCGGCAGCTGTGCGAGCGGGATGACGATCGGCGACCAGATCGACTTGATGGCGAAGAAGCTGCCCTCCTTCTCGCGGTAGGGCCCGACAATCCCGTCGGGGGCGCGGTTGCCTGCAACGTCGATCTGACCATCGAGGTCGACGCGCTTGACCCCCTCATCGAGGAAGGCCCAGATGAAGCCCCCGCCCAGATGCGGGCTGGCGCGCATCGCCTCCCAGAAGTCCCACAGCCCGGCACCGGCACCGCCATCGAACAGGCCATGCTGGAACTCGGTGGGCATGAACACCACCTTGCCGGCGCACAGGGCGAGCATGGCCTTGTAGTCGGGATAGTGCTTGGTGTTGAGCTCGCGGAAGTCGGCCCACGGATGCACCACCTGGCGATGGCTGGGATCCCACAGGGCGAAATCGTCATCGAGCTCCTTGTTCCAGCCCCCCTCGTTGCCGTTATCCCACATGATGATCGACGGGTGGTTGACGTCGCGCGCCAGCATCTCGCCCACCAGCACATGACCGATGGCGCTGGCGTAGCAATGGTGCCAGCCGGCCAGCTCGTCAAGCACATACAGCCCCTGCTCATCGCACTCGTCGAGGAAGCTCTGCTCGGGCGGGTAGTGCGACATGCGCACTGCGTTCATGTTCATCTCCTTGATCAGACCGACGTCCAGGCGGCTGATCCCGGCACTGGTGGTCCGTCCGCTGTCGGGCCAGAAGGTATGGCGGCAGCAGCCCTTGATGATGGTGCGCGTGCCATTGACGTAGATGCCATCGCCGACACGCAATTCGATGGTGCGGAAGCCAAAACGCTGTCTCAGGCGATGCACCAGGCGCGTTCCCTGCATCAGCCGCAGTTCAAGCTGGTAGAGCTGCGGATGCTCGGCGCTCCAGGGATGCACCCCGGCAGCCTTGCCGGCCAGGCGGGTCGCACCCTGCGCCTGGGCCACCACGCCGGCGAGGTCGAGGACCGGCGCGCCAGCGAGGTCGAGCACCTGGGCCTCGATGCGCTCACCGCCTGCAAGCAGCGCGGCGAAGGCATCGACGCTGATGCGGCCATCGGCCTGGGCATCGATGGCGCAGCGTTCGAGATGCGCAACCGGCGTCGCCTCCAGGTACACCGGCCTGATGATGCCGCTGAAGTTCCAGTAGTCCCCCATGCGCTCGGCCTGGTTCACCGATTCATTGCTCGAATGCTTGTCCACCCGCACCTCCAGGCGGCTCACCGCCCCGGGCTTGGCCAGGGCGGTGATGTCGTAGGCGAAGCGGTAGAACCCGCCGATGTGCATCGCTCCGACCTGCTGCTCGTCGATCAGCACGGTGGCATCGGTCTGCACCCCTTCGAATACCAGCTGCACGCGCCGGCCGCTCCAGGACTCGGGGATGGTGAAGCTGCGGCGGTAGATCCCCTGCTCGTAGGGCTTGGCGTCGCCCTGGTAGCCGAAGCTGCCGAAGCCCTGGCACTCCCAGCTCGAGGGCACCGCGATGGTGCTCCAGGCACCCGCATGGCGGCCGGCCGAGCAGCGGAAATCCCAGCTGACCCCATCATCCTTGCCCGTACCGGAGAGCATCAGCCGCACGCTATCGCTCGGCTCGACGGCCTGCAGTGCAGAGCAGCAGGCGATCAGCAGGAGCACGGGCAGGGAGGGAATGGGCATGGGTCTCCTCGTAGGTGCCAGGCTGTCGCCGGGGTGGACGACGGCCGGCCGGCCAGATCGCCCTGAACGTATGGACGGACCGCCTGTAGTACTTGCCTGCTCACGCGTGGCCATGACCATAACGCTCCTGGTCATGACTGCCGCGCACCGGGGGGGGCGACCGCCATGCTCGCGTATCTGGGAACCGGTCCACGCGATTACGCTGCCAAGCCGGTCCACGTGCATGTGCGTGGACGCTGGGAATTCCAGGCCATCGTCAGCGGTTCCGCCTTCCCGGTGCTGACCCACCGCGGTGCCGAACAGCCCCCTCCTGGCCCGCGCCTGTGGGTCTTCTCCACCACCTGCGCCCATGGCTGGACCGCTCCACCGGCGGTGGGATGCCGGGTGGTGGTGATGCATTTCTCAACCGCCAACGAGGCCATCCAGCGGGCGGTCGCCGAGACCGGTTACCACAGCGTCGCGCTCGATGAGCACGCGGTCAGTCGCCTCGATCAGCTCAGCCGCGCGCTGGCGCAGGAGATCTCCGAGCCCTCAGATCGCGGCGAGATCCTCCACCAGCTGGCGCTGTGCGAACTCAGCCTGATGGCGTTGGCCTCGGTGCCACCGCACCGGCTGCAGGATGCCCAGGAACTGGCGGTCTTGCGGGTGGAGAGCGCCTGCGCCTGGTTCACCGAGCATATGTCCTCCGCGCCACGCTTCGCTGCGATAGCGACAGCCATCCATGTCTCGCCGGCGCATCTGCGCCGGCTGTTCTGGCGCGTACGCGGAGAGAGTCCGCGCACCACCCTCGAGCGCCTGCGCTACCAGCGTGCCTGCGATCTGCTGGCTGATCCCGGCAGCCGGCTCGACAGCGTGGCCACGGCCTGCGGCCTGTCGGCCGCAAGCGCGCTCTCGCGTGGCTTTCGCGCCCACACCGGTCTCAGCCCGCTGCGGTGGCGTCAACGGCGCTTGCGACCGGAATCCGTCCAGATCCCGATCATCGATGCAAAACGCCAGATGACAGGTGGTTGAGGCCTTCGCCCGAGACGACGCCCAGGCCATGTCCCCACTGCCGGCGCCGAGGTCGGATCGTGATCTGTGCACATGCAATTGCTCAGTATGTGAACAGTCGGTGGTCAGCATTCTCGCGGTTGACGCAGCGGAAACCGGGGAAAGTGTCTACTGGCGCATCAAAAGTGCCATGCCGCCGATCGGCCCACGATGTGCATAGCACTCCACCATGCATACCTGGCCCACCCGCGTTGGTTCTGTTCTGCAGATGCTCGATCCCGCTGTCGGACCTCGCCTGGTCCTGGAGCGCTTATGGCATGAAGTCAAATCCTGGAACACCATCGGCGGGATCTGGATGCAATGCCGGCCCGGCCACCTGACCCCGTCCGGGACCTTCATGGTCGGCGAGGCGATGAGCGACGCCGAGGAGATCGCGGGTCTCGCCACCTCGGCCACCGCCCCGATCCAGACCGACGGCCTGCCGGTGGTGGCCCGTCAGCTGCGCGATGGCAACGTGCCGATCGCCATCCTGATGGTCTCGCACAAGACCTCGGAGGAGGCGGCCGCCTTCCTGGTCGACGTGCTGTCGCGCTACTGCATGGACCGCCTGCGGGTGCAGCTCGAGGTCAGTGAACTGGCGGAGGAGAACCAGGTCCTGCGCGGCGCGCTCTCCTACGACGTCAGGCAGCACGACATCCTCACCAACAGCGGGGTGATGAATTCGCTCATCCAGTCGGCGGTGCGCGCGGCGGCCTCCTCCGCCACCGTGCTGGTCCAGGGCGAGACCGGTACCGGCAAGGAGCTGCTGGCCAAGCTCATCCACAGCCACAGCCACCGTGCGCACAAGCCGATGGTGTCGATCAACGCCGGGGCCCTGAGCCCGGGCCTGCTGGAGAGCGAGCTGTTCGGCCACGCTCGCGGCGCCTTCACCGGTGCCGATCACGAGCGCAAAGGCCTCTTCGAGGTCGCCAATGGCGGCACCCTGTTCCTCGATGAGGTCGGCGAGATCGGCACCGAGGCGCAGGTCCGCCTGCTGCGCGTACTGCAGGAGAAGACCATCACCCGGGTCGGCGATCACACCCCGCTGACCGTCGACGTGCGCATCATCGCCGCCACCCATCGCGACCTGGCCAAGGATGTCGCCGCCGGACGCTTCCGCGAAGACCTCTACTATCGCCTCAATGTCGTCAATCTGCTGGTCCCGCCACTGCGCTCGCGCCGCGAGGACATCCCGCTGCTGATCAACCACTTCCTGCAGAAGTACAATCGCCAGAACTTCAAGAATCTCGATGAGGTTCCGCGCACCGTCCTGGAAATGCTGATCAACTATCCCTGGCCCGGCAACATCCGCGAACTGGAGAACTGCGTCCAGAAGGCGGTGGTGCTCGCGCCCAGCACGGTGTTCGTCGAGGAGCTGGTGCCACCGACCATCCGCAGCTACAGCGAGAACCTCCCACGCGAGAGCCGCCCGCCGGCGGCGCAACCGCAGACTCCCGCGGTCAATCCGGTCGATTCGCTGGCCGACGCGCTCGAACGCTATGCCGATGCCGCCGGACCGGATGTCGGCAAGTTCTTCCAGCAGGCTGAGCGGCTGCTGATCATCTACGCGCTGACCAAGGAGCGCGGAGTCAAGCTGCGCGCCGCCCGCGCGCTCGGCATCAACCGCGTGACCCTGGATCGCAAGCTGGTGGAATACCACATCAGCGTCAAGCGCGGCCAGGGCGTGGTCGAGGCTGCCAGCACGGCCACCAGCGAGGAGGGTGAGGCTGTGGAAGAGGAGGAGAGACCTGCGCGCCTGCTCTCCGTCTGACCACCGCGGAGCGCTGGCGCGACCGAGGGGGCGGTGCCGAGGCGCGGTGGTCAGCGCCCCAACAGCGCCAGCAGTTCATGCGGAGCATCGATCAGGCCATCGAAGCCCATGCCCGCCATCGCCGAACGCGGATGGATGCCCCAGGTGACGCCGATCGCCACCATGCCGGCGGCGTGGGCGGCCTGTGCATCGCCGCCGCTATCTCCGACATAGATGCAGGCGTCGCAGGCGACCTGCATGGCGGCGGCGGCCTTGATGATGCCGCGCGGATCGGGCTTGGGCGCCGGCATATCCTCCTCGCCATAGAGGCAGGCGAATGCGCCTGAGAGGCCATGCTCGCGCATGATCCGGCGCACCACCTCGCCATCGTTGTTGCTCACCACTCCAAGGCTCAGGCCCTGGGCGCGCAGGCTGGCCACCAGTTCAGCGACGCCGGGGTAGGGAGGAGCGATGGCGGCGGTGGTCGCGCGGGCTGCACGTACGAAATCACGTGCCAGGCGCGCCTGGGATGCCGCATCGCTGCGGCGCGCATGGCGGCCCATGCGCTGGGCGGTCGGGTAGATCATGTCGGCGATGATGATCGCAGGCTCGACCTGTGCATGGCCCTGCTCGGCGAGCACCTGGTTGGTCGCCTCGACCACCAGGCGCAGCGAATCGACCAGGGTGCCGTCATGATCGAAGATCACGCCGCGCACGCTCCCGGGCGCGAGCGCGCTGCGGACGGTGTCGGCCGGCGTCCGACGGGCTGCAGTCATGGGCTTTAGAGGAATTCGCACAGGTAGGCGGTCGGCGCACCCGCCTTGACGTCGAAGGCGCTCTTGCCGGCGACCTCGAAGCTGCTACCGGCCGGATAGGTGACCCAGGCGCCCGTCGGGGTGAAGCGCGCGCTCAGCTCGCCGCTGACCACGGTCATGCGCTCCGGTGCATCGGTGCTGAAATGGTATTCGCCCGGGATGATGACACCCGCGGTCTGCTTGCGTCCATTGCGCTCGAAACCGAGGCTCTGGACCTTGCCATCGAAGTAGGAGTTGTGCTTGAGCATAGGTCCGCGGATGGTGGAGCTGATCGGTGGAGGTCCAGCGTTTTCCACCTCGTGGTCAGCCCTTGCGATCGCCATCGCGCTCGGCGGTGGTGTCATAGGTCCGCGGCAGGCCGCCGCGGATGCGGTCGTCCGGCTTCAATCCACCAGGGAAGCCGCCCGGGAATCCACCGGGGAATCCACCCGGCATCCCTCCCATGCCCGCCAGCGGGCCCATGCCGCCGCTGAACATGCGCTTGGTCAGCGCACCCGCCAGACGCTGGCCGAAACGGCCGCACAGCCGCTGGAGCAGAGGGATCTGCATGAAGGCGCCGAGGATGGCGGTCAGGAAGCCGGGCAGCACCAGGAGCAGCCCGCCCAGCAACCCGATCAGCCGCGCACCGATGGTGCCGGAGAGGAAGGCGGTGGGCAGCTGGCGCAGGTGCGACTTGGTGACCTTGACGCCGACCAGGCTGAGCGCCAGCAGGGCGATCAGGGGGCCGAGGATGTCCTGCACCAGGTGCATCACCTCCAAGGCGACCCACACCTCAAGCGCCATGACGGCGATGATGCCCAGCAGCAGCAGGATGATGAGTTTCTTCATGGTGTCCCCACGATGCGCTCGGCTGCCGGATGCTGGCGGGATGCGTCCGCCGGCATCCCCTGCTCCATCAATTGCCGCTCGCCCGGTTCTCGATCTGGTTGAGCCCGATGCGGCTGCAGTAGGTCACCAGATCGTCGGCGCGCTCATTGCTTGCGCCGCGGCGGAGATTGAGGCGGACGTAGGCGCGGCACGAGTTGGTGATGTCGCGCCTGGTCTCGTCCGCGACCCGCCGCAGTTCGGCCTTCAGATGCTCGTAATCCATGCGCTGGTTGTCGAGCAGATAGGCATCCGGTTCGGGCAGGATCTCGATCTCGAGCACCGGGATCGGCTTGCGCATGTCATCATCGGTATCGCAGCCGGTCAGCAGGATCAGCGAGATCCCGAGCAGGGCGGCGGCGGCAATGCGTGCGCTGATCATGGTCAGCGTACCAGGATGGCCGGACGGCTGATGCTCTCGCCCGCCCCGCCCTTGATGGTGATGGTCGGCCAATCGGCGCTGCAGGCGGTGACCACCACCCGGGCGGCGCCATCGGTGATGAAGGTGTCCTCGCTCTTGGTCCCGGTGATCGAGGGATTCCACGCCACCGCCTGGTGATCGAGCACCACGCGCTTCTCGTCCGGGGTGGCCATAAATTCGCGACCGGCATAGCCGGTGGGTCCACCCTGGTGATGGAGCTCCCATTCCTTGGCGTAGCCCTCCTTGCGGTACTGGTCCAGGCCGGCCTTGAGCGCCTGGCCATAGGTCGCGCCCGGGACGGTCGCCTGCCAGAGCGCCACCTCGACGCGGCACACCGCATCGTGCTTGGCATGCAGTTCCGGCGACAGAGGCCCGAAATGGATCAGCCGGGTCAGGCTGGCGATCAGCCCGCCGCGTTGGCCGCACAGCACCAGCATGCCGGCATTGCGCAGGTGATTCGCGGTCGGAGCAGGGTGGCGGTAGCGTTCGATGCGCTGGTCGAAGGCGACCAGGACCACGAAGGGCTGGATGCCGCGCGCCAGCAGGTGGCGCGCCAGGTCCGCCTCGACCTGGTGCTCGCTGTCGCCCTTCTGCATCTGGCGGGCGACGGTCTCGATCGCCAGAGCGCAGTCGCGACCCAGACCTTTGTAGCGCCGGATCTCATGCTCGCTCAGCGAGGCGCGCAGCTGGTAGGCGAAATCGGTCGGCAGACCCGGGAGTCCCGTCGCATCGGAGTCATCGCTCGCATACTTCTTACCGGTGAGGATCTTGGGCAGCGCTGAGGCCAGGCTCTGCGTCCAGGGGAAGCTCTTGGGCTGAAAGCCCGAAAGCGGCTCCTCATGGTGGAGGCGGTCGATCTCGATGCGGTTGGCCACCAGGAAGGCTTGCCGTCCGGTGACCACCAGGGCACCAACACCGCGCTCGGATTGCGCTACGACATGGTTGTCGCCACCGCCCGTCAACCAGGCGAAATTCGCGCGCGAGCTGAGAACGATCCCGTCGAGTTTCTTGTCTTTCAGATACTTGCGGACGCGACTGAGCTTCTCGACCGTTTCCGTCATGGTGATGTATCCGTCACGCGGACGGTTCCCTATGTCAGTGGTGCTGGGGCGGATCGGTGGGCGGTAGGTGATGGCTGTCCGTCTGCGAGGGCTCTGATGCGGTGGTCGAGGGCGGCACGTCATGTGCCTGGTCGACCGGAGGAATGGGTGGCTCAGCCGGTCGACTGACAGCCCCATCTATATGCGGTGTCGGCACTTGCGGTGGAGCGGGTGGGGAAAAATCCTGCTTGGGACCCTCATCCATGCCCTTCTTGAACTCACGGATGCTGCCACCGAGGTTCTTCATCACCTCCGGCAGCCGCTTCCCGAACAGGAGCAGCGCGACGAACAGGATGATCAGCCAGTGGATACCGCTGCCGAAATCGAAGAAGCCTATAACCACGAGTGGCTCGACGGCCATGGCGCCTCCCGGCAGAGGTTGGCAGAATAGTCCCAGGCCCAGGTCCCGCAAGTCCTCCCGACAGACCTTTGGCATCCCTGCGGTCTACACGCCGCCCCGACCCTCACGGCAACTTGGCCGATCGATCACGCATCCTTCAAATGCTTATCGCCCAGAGTCTTCGATGCACTGGTGCGAGCACCCCAGGCCAGGATGGCGGTAGACGGGGCGCAGGTGACCACTAGCCTGCCGCCATGGACCTGCGCCCCCTGATCCGCGATGTGCCCGACTTCCCCAAGAAGGGCATCCTGTTCAAGGACATCACCCCCCTGCTCGGCAATGCCTCGGCCTTGGCCTTCTCCATCGATGCCATCGCCACCGCGCATATCGGCAAAGGCATCACCAAGGTGGTGGGGATCGAGAGCCGCGGCTTCATCATCGCCCCGGCGGTCGCCCTGCGCCTGTGCGCCGGCTTCGTGCCCATCCGCAAACCGGGCAAGCTGCCATGGAAGGCGCTCAGCGAGAGCTACGGGCTGGAATACGGCAGCGATACCATCCAGATCCATGAGGATTCGCTTGAGGCCAGCGACCGCGTGCTCCTGGTCGACGATGTCCTGGCCACCGGGGGCACCATGGGCGCGGCGCTCAAGCTGGTGCAGCGCGCGGGTGCGACCGTGGTCGGCACCGCCTTCCTGATCGACCTCGCCTTCCTGGGCGGTGCCAAGCGCATCGGCCAGCCGGTGTTCTCGGTGGTCGCCTATCAGTGAGCCGGACGGGTTGCTGGGGGGGGCCAGCCCACGCGGCCGTCCGTGCATTCGCCGCTGCTACCCGACCGTCCCCTGGCACCGTCTGCCGTCGGCGACCGTGCAGCCAGCCCCGAGCCCACCCTGATCACCCTGCTGGAGTTCCGATGATCAGCAGTTCCGCTATCGCCCTGATCACCGGCGCCGGTTCCGGCGTCGGCCGTGCCGCCGCCATCAGCCTGGCGCAACGGGGCTGGCGGATCGCCTGCCTCGGCCGCAGCCGAGCGAAGCTCGAGGAGACCGCCCGGCTGTGCGAGGCCGGTGAGCGCATCTCCATCGCCACCGTCGATGTGCGCCAGGCGGCAGAGGTCGAGCGGGCGGCCGCCGATGTGATCGCTGCGTGGTCGCGCATCGACGTGCTGGTGAATGCAGCCGGCACCAATGTCCCTCAGCGCAGCCTCGCGGAGATCAGCGCCAAGGACTACCACGAGATCATCGACACCAACCTGCATGGCAGCGTGCATGCCGCGCGCGCCGTGCTGCCGGGCATGCGCGCCACGGGCAGCGGCACCATCGTCAACGTGGTGTCAACCGCCGGAAGGCGGGCAAGCAGCCTGGCGGGCGCGGCCTACGTGGTATCCAAGTTCGGGCAAGCTGGCCTGACCCAGGCGATCAATGCTGAGGAGAACCAGCACGGCATCCGTGCCTGCTCGGTCTTCCCCGGCGACATCGACACCAGCCTGCTCGACCAGCGGCCATCACCGCCATCACGAGAGCAGCGCGCGAGCATGCTCACCGTCCAGGATGTGGTCGACTGCATCCTGCTGGCGATCGAGTTGCCGCAGCGCGCGGTGGTGGAGGAGATCATCGTGCGCCCGCGCATCACCTGATGCCCGCGGCCCGGCAGTCCTGCCCGGCATGCCAGCCGAGGACGATGACGACCTGCGGGCTAGCTGGAACCGGAGTGGGGCTAGACCGTCTCGGCAGCGCCATTAGCATCGCTGACGGACGCGGTTGCCGCTGGCGAGCATGCAGGTGCCGCCTTCGCCGCATCCAGATCGCCACCTGGTGGCCCCGTAGCTCAGTGGATAGAGCGCTGGTTTCCTAAACCGGAGGTCGTTGGTTCAAGTCCAACCGGGGTCGCTCACCATGAGCGAGCGGGGAGCATGCGCCTCAGACTGGAATTGGCCAATGGCTGCGCAGGGATGGCCCTGACGCGTCGTGCATGCAAACTCGGGCGACATTGGCTCCAGGCGTACGGTCGCACCCTATCGACAGGCAAGGCCGCAAGACGCCTTCTCCGGCTGGACTCCCTTCGAGGCCGGATAATCCGCATATGGATACAATCGCGGCATGACGCACATTGCTTCCATCCGCTGAGCCGAGCACCCGAGTGCTCCAGCATGCGCAGCAGATACATCCCCGCTGCCGGTCGGTGTCGATGACGTTGCCGGAAGCCGTGTGCGCTGTGACGAGGCTATTCCGGCATCCTGTTGGATGAGTGCGCATAGCAGGTGCGGCTATCGCGCGCCGATCCAGCACGTCTGGACGAGGTTGCGGCATTAAGGTCTTCCGCCGACAACGAAGGCGATTATAGATGTGTAGACCGCAGCACCTTCGGCAGGATCAATGCCCATGGCAGACCAGCATGAAAGTCCCCAGATCCAGCTCATCCTCGGCCTGATCGTCTGCGCCGCCTTCGCCTGGCTCGCAGGTACGGGATTCGGCGGCCACTTCCTCCGTGTGGTGATGTTCGCTGGCGCCGCGTGGTGGTTCATCGTCTCGCTGCGCCGCCTGCGGGCGATCATGCAGGCTAAACAGGATCAGCAGCAGAAGCAGGCATCCCCGCCGCAGGAGGTCAAACCCGTCGAGGTCCTTGCGGTCCGCGATGATGAGCCCAAGCCGGCTCCCGCCGCTGACGCCAAGCCCTAGCCCCGGCGCCCCAACCTGGGCGCACTGCCCTTGGCACTGGCTTACCACGGCGCAGACGTGCGGCGGCGCGTCCAACAGTCGCCTTGGGACCACGGGAATGCCCCGGCGAGCATGTCGTCCAGCGACTTGCCAAGCGGCACTCGCGCAGATGATCGCATTCACGCATGGGACGGTCTCGCGCCCTCGCAGTGCGGCCGTCTCTCAGGCAGTGCTTATCCGTGTAGCAGATATTCATGGTGCCCTCACCGTCATAGCCTCCACGCTCTCCGGTACGCCCGGTTGCATGGCGGCTCGCTGCTGCCCGAACCCACCCCATATGCCCGGCTGCGAGGAGGATGCCACCGATGAGTCTCCGCGATTCGATCACGACGGTCGGCTTGGTGCTGATCATCGGCGGCACCTACTACCTGGGCCTGATCGACGGATACGACCGTGGCAGCGCGGATGGCGAGGCGGCATTCTCCAAGTACCTGCGCGCCGCGAACCAGCCGACCCCGTCACCGACCGGGCCACGCACCGATGCGGTGCTGGCGGCCAAGCTGTTCGCCGACTGGCCGTTCGAAACCTCCATGCATGACCAGGGCACGGTCGACTTCCTGCTCGAATGGCGCCGCAAGCCGACGCTGCTGTGGGCCAAGGTGATGGACCAGAACTACCAGGGCAAGGACGCCCGGGACAAGCACTGACCATCCCGCCGACAGCACTCATCGCACAGGTCAGCTCATTCGGCTTCAGGCCATACGCCGCTGCCAGCTGACTGCCGGACGGGGAAGGCGCAACCCACCCTGCGCCCGCAGCGCGGCAAGCAGCGGCCCATCCTCATTTCGCCCCCTCCTCCGGCGAGCCGTAGACCGCGAGTTCATGCACCGACCAGAAGTTGCCGCCCTTCGGCGGAGCGGTCTGCAGGATGCGTACGAAGCGTGCGCTGGTCCCGGCCGGGAAGTTGATCATCAGCAGGGGCTTGCCGCCCCCCCTGGCGACCGGGTTCGACCAGTGCATGCCGTCGTTGCTGGTGCGCACCTCGTATTGGTGCGGGAAATCGTTCTGCGACGCTTCGGTATCGAGCACCATCAGGCTGAAGCGGTAGTTCGTCCCGGCATCGAACTGCAGGTACTGCCCGGGCTCCTGCGGCTTGCCGGTGCTCCAGCGCGTGGCCCTGTCGCCATCGCAGACCTTCAGGGCATTCTCGGGCTCTCCCGAAGCGGTCCAGGTCCAGGAGCGCATCACCGTGGTCGGCACGGCCAGGTACAGCCCGATCTCCTTGAGCGTGTAGGGTGCTGCACGGTCACCCACCGCCTTGCGGATGCGCGCCACGTCCCCCGGCAGGATCGAAGTGGCATGGTTGCCGAAGCTGTTGCGGATGTAGGTCAGGGTCTCGGCGATCCACTGGTCATCATTCGCCTTCTGCGGCACCATCAGCCCAGGGTACTGCTTGCCGTCGACATCGCCCATCAGCCCGTTGAGCACGATGCGCACCAGGGCCTCGGGGCTGCCCTGGACGCGCGACGAGCCTGAGAGCGGCGGAGCGAGGTGCATGCCGTCGGAGGTGACCACACCCAGGCCATCATTGCCATGGCAGGCGAAGCAGATCTGGGTGAAGTGCTCGCGACCCTTCTTCAGCAGCGCCAGGCCCTCGGGATCGATGTTGACCGTGACCGCGCCGGGCTTGGCGGCGTCGAACTGGATGCTCTGCTGCCCCGATGAGGTGATGATCTCATTGCCCAGGTGCGCCGAGATGGCGTGCTCGATCAGCGGCTTGGCGACATCTTTTGGGGCGTAGCGCAGGGTATCGATCGCCTGCACCACAACATCGATGGAGGCATCCTTCAGCGCCGCAGCGATCTGATCGAGCAGGTGCTGGTCGCCGGCGCGCAGCAGCCGCTCGGCGATGCGGATGGCGGCGACGCGCACCCGTTCATCCGCATCGCCCATCGCCGCGACCACCACCGTCCGGTCGCTGGCATCGAGGCCATCCATGGTCCACAACGCGTGCAGGCGCCCCAAGGCGGAGCGGCCATGCAGGGCGAGCTCGCGCAGCGCTGGCACCACCGAGTGATCGCCCTTCAGGACGATGAGCTTCTGGGCGGTGTCGCGCCACCAGCCGTTGGCATGCGAGAGGTGCTCGACCAGCTGCGCTGGCGTCTCATGCAGCATGTGCGGTTTGGGACCGGGCTCGACGCCATCGGCGACCAGCCGGTAGATCCTCCCATGGCCGACGTACTTGTCGAAGCCATCGCGCAGCACGATGCCGCGCAGGTAGGAGCCGGCGTTGGTCCACGCCCCTTCCTGGATGATGCCATGGTGCATGTCGACGATGTATAGGCAGCCATCGGGGCCGGTAGCCGACCACACCGGGCGGAAGGCGAGGTCGTCGGAGGTGATGAACTCCCCGCCCGGGCAGGCGTTGGCGAGCACGCGCTTGCCGTCGACGACCTGGATCTTGGCGCGGCGGATCAGCCGGCCGACCGGCTCCGGCAGCAGGTAATCCCCCACCAGATCGTCATGCAGGCGGTCGCCGCGGAAGATCGACTGCCCGCAGCAGGCGGTGAAGTGGTTGAGGGTGCCTTTGAGCGGATGCACGCGGCCGAGCCCGCCCTGCACGTCGACGGTCTGCACCCCCGGGAAGGTCTCGTCGAAGCCGGCCACGGTCTCGCCCGGCAGCTGCAGGCTGCCGTAGGAGGGGAACTGCTGGAAGCCATAGACCGGCTTCTCGCCCCCCGCGGTCGAGCAGAACAGCCGGCCGGCATCATCCATCGCCAGCCCCCACTGCGAGTTGTTGTTGCCATAGAGCGGATCCGTCTCCCAGCTGCCGTGGCTGAAGCGGAAGCGGCGGCTGCTGAGCTGGGCGGTGTAGAGGTAGTTGTCGATGCCCCAGGTCAATGCGCTGTCCTGGTGCTCGAGGTTGGCCTTGGTCGCCCCGCCGTCATAGAGCTCCTTGCGCTCATCGGCGACGCCGTCGCCTTGGGTGTCGCGATAGCTGACGAATTTCCCGGTGTAGGTCTCGGCGATCACCACTCGGTCGTCGAGCGGCAGGACCATGCGTGGCAGCACCAGGTGGTCGGCGAACACGGTCGTCTGGTCGAGCACGCCATCGCCCTTGGAAGCGCTCAGCCGCGAGACGCGCGAGACCGGCTCGTTCTCCTTGGTCGCATCGACATCCATCATGTAGCTGCGCATCTCCGCCACATACATCCGGCCGTCGCCATCCCAGGTGCACATCACCGGATTGATGATCGTCGGGTCGCTGGCGACCAGCTCGAGGTTGTAGCCGGCCGGCACGTTGATGTGGGCGAGGGCCTGGGCGGGGGTGAGGTCCGCGATCGCTGTCTTGATCGGGGCAAGCGGATAACGCTGGCTGGTGTTCTCGGCGGTGGGGAAGTCGCTCGGGATCGGCGTGCTGCAGCGACCGCTCGCCACCCACTCGATGCTGCGCAGCAGCACGGTCTGGAAGCCGACGCAGGACATCGTCGCAGTCTCGCCGACATGGCCCATGACATCGGTCACCACGTGGCCCTTGCCGTAGGGCACCCACCAGACGATCGGCTCGTGCTTGCCCGTGCCGCCCTGCTCGGTGTCCGAGAAGGCGCTCAGCAGGATGTGCACATCCTGGGCCGGCCCCCGCTGGCCATGGTAGAGCTCATCCTTCACATGCTTCCAGCTCGGTGGCATCCCGGCGGTGATCGGATGCTGGGCGTCGCGCACCTTCAGCACCCAATCCCACTGCTTGCCGTGCCCCATCGGCCGGCCCTGGCCCGCCTCCTCGCGCTGGAGCGTGCCCTGGTCGTCGAAGTAGAGGCTGGCGCCGAAGGTCGGAGGACGCCACAGCAGTCCGATCATCTTCTCGTACTCGCCCCATCCGGTGAAGCTGTTGTTGGCGGCATGCAGAGCCACCACCCCTCCGCCTCCGGCGACATAGCGTTCAAATTCACGCTGCACCGGTTCAGGCCACGCCTCGCCGTTGTAATCGAGCAGCACGCAGCGGTAGCGGTCGAACCCCGGCTTCCACTCCGCCCACGAGCTCGCTGGCGCGCCCTTTTCCGGGGTGTTGCTCTCGCTCGGCGCGAAGCCGGGGCGATTGAGCAGCGCCATCAGGAAGGCGTTGCCGGTCTTCCAATCATGGTTGTTCTGCCCCCCGATCACCAGGACCGGGATGGCGGCCCCATCCTGGGCGGCCAGCGGGAATGCCGCCAGCAGCAGGAGCAGCAGGACGCCGGCCGCTCCGGCAAGGGGGTGGGTGGGGTCGCAGGGGGAGGTGGTGGTCATGGAAGCGCTTCCGCAACTGGGGGCAGAAAAACGCACCTGGGAGATGAGGTGCGTCGCTACAAGCGCCGAACGGGCGGCACGTACGAGCCTGGTTTCAACCGCCCGTCGCCTGGAAGCGGCGGGCATCGCATCCAGGGGCGGCTCGCATGCCCTCAGGACTTCTATAGCAAAAGTCTATACTTAATCGCCGGGCGTCCGTTGACTGATGCTGCCGCCTGGGCGCGTGGGCCTTGCCGGCAGACCGCACTGCGGACGCGGGCCGGGCACAGCCAGGTGGTTGAGGTCACGTTGCATTGCGGACCGTTCGGCTACCGTCATCACCCATGTCCCCGTAGCTCAGCTGGAAGAGCAGCGGCCTTCTAAGCCGCCGGTCGGCAGTTCGAATCTGTCCGGGGACGCCATTCCACGGTGCAAACTGAACTTATGGCTTCCGCCGCACCCTAGTGGCGGTCCTCCGGGATCATCTGGGCCGCACGACCGAAGGCAGGCCCCAATTCCCCGACGGTGGCATCGCCCCGCCCATCCTTCCCATCCCGGAGCCAGTGCCGCACCACCCAGCGGCCAGTGGATGTCCAGGCACCCGCCAATCCGCCTGGGGTGGCGTCGCAACGGCACCGGCTGGGCCGAGGTGGGCGAGCTCCACCACTGCCTCATCCCTATCGACGTTCACCGTCTGGCCCAGCGGCCCACCTGCCTGCGCACACCGTGTGGAGATGGTCCGTAGACGGCTGGCCCTTCTGTTGGTGGCTCGCGGCCTCATCCATGACAGTATCCGCCGCAACCCGGGGCCCCGCTGGGCTGTGATGCCGCTCCATCACCACCGAGGTGGCGTCGCCAGAACCCAGGAGAACGGTGCATGCCTTCACTCCGCCGCCTCGTCTCTGCCCCCCCGCAGCCTCCGCCCAGAAGCGCTCCGGAAGCAGACGACCACATGATCCGCAGACCCGACATCCTGCTGGTCGAGGACAGCAAGGATGACCGCGACCTCTTCGAACTCGCAGTACTGAAGAGTGGACTCGATGTCACGCTGCACGTCGCAATCGATGCCAGCGATGCGATCGCGCGGCTGAAGCGCATGATCGCCTCGCCGGATCGCCGCATTCCGGCCGTCATCGTGCTCGACCTGGCGCTGCCCGGCGGCCCGAAGGGCGGCACGCTGCTCGACCTCATCCGCAATACCCTTGCCTCGGAGCCAGTGGCGGTGGTGGTGTGGACCGGCTCCCATCTCGCCAGCGATCGCACCCAGTGCGAAAGCAGCGGGGTCGACGATTTCGTGATCAAGCCGAAGACATTCGCGGGACTGGTGGAGTTCGTCCAGTCACTGCCGCGCTTCTTCTCCACCGCCAAGACCGGCGCAGCCAACCGCAGGGTCATGCCCTGACCGGCTCAAAGGCGCAGCTGGCCATCCGCTCGGACTATGTCGGCGGCTGCACCGCCACGCGCTGCCCGGGAGGATGGCCTCCTCGCGCGCGCGCCTCTATCCGCACCCACCTCAGCGAGGACATCAGCTTCGCTGCTCCCGCTCATACCGCCCATCCCAGCCGCGACCACGTCGCCCTGCGCGTGGAGGCCGCCCGCGATCTGCTGCTGACCACCACCCTGCCGCAGCGCACCTTCGCCAGCCGGGTCGGTCTCAGCGACGTGACCTCGCTCACGCAGGCGATCCGCGCGCTTGCCGGGTCGACGCCTGGGGCGCTGAGCCGCCAGGCCTGGGCCGGCGCCACCCGCAGCTCCGGCCGCGCGGTCCCAGCCGCCCCTGGGTGTCGCACGAGCGGATTGCCGGAGATCCGCCGATGTGGAGGCTGGCTGCATGAGCAAGCGGGCCTCGATCAGCGATGTCGCGCGCCTGGCCGGCGTTGGCGTCGGCAGCGTCAGCCGGGTGATCAATCAGGCAGCGGCCGTCAGCCCCGGCATGCGCGAACGGGTGCACGCGGCGATGGAGCGCCTCGGCTACACCCCCGGCGAACCCCACGATCGTCCCGGTCCCAAGCATCGCCGGTCGGCGCCGCCTGCGAGCAGGCGGGCAGTGGTCGAGCTGGTGGTGATCTCGCGTCTCGGCCTCGGCTGGATGGAGGAGCAGGCGCCGGTCTATGCCAGCGTCTTCGACGGCATCGAGGAGGCGCTGACCGCGGCCGGATGCGAGCTGGTGGTGCGCCAGATCGAACGCTGGCCGGCCTCCTTCCCGGCCAATGATCCGCCGATGGCCGGCCGCATCTTCTTCGGCGCCGACGATACGCGCACCCGGCCGAGCGGCTTCCCGCTCGCGCCCCCGAGCATCTGGCTGATGGGCTCGCCGCCGGCCTGGTTCGCCGGCGACATCATCCACATCGACCACATGGCGGTCGGCCAGCTGGCGGCCCAGGAGGCGATCCGCCTCGGCCACCGCTCGTGCGTCTATCTCGGCACGGCGCTGGGCTCGCCCAGCGCCCGCCTCGGCTACCGCGCCGATGCCTTCCTGCACCACCTCCAGGCCCTGGGCGGCCAGGCGCAGATGATCATCGATCCCTCGCTGATCGACATGACGCGCACTGCCAACTGCGCGAGCGTGGAGCGCATCCGGGCGGCGCTCGCGCCATTGCTGCGCCGTCCCTCGCGGCCGAGCGCGATCTGCGTCCAGGCCGATATGCTCACCCCGGCGGTGTACCAGTGCCTGAGCGACGTGGGCCTGCGGCCCCAGCGGGATGTGACGGTGATCAGCTGCAACAACGAGGCCCGCTACCTGCGCTCGCTCAAGCCCCCCCCGATCGTCATCGACGTGCAGGCCGTCCAGGTCGGCAAGCAGGCGGTGGACACCCTGCTATGGCGCATCGGCCATCCGGCCGCACCAGCGCTGCACCTCGCGATCCGCCCGGTGCTGGCGCCGTGAATGGCAGTCCATGCCGGCCATCCCGGGCAGCCGTTCGGGTACCATTTCCATGATTTCCATCCGAACGCTTCCAGGCACCACCGGTATGATCGAGAGTCCCCACGCTGTCCCGCCCGGAGGCCGTCCGATGTCCACCCTGCCCAGGTCCCAGCATCCCACCGCCTGGGCCAGGCTCCACCAGCCTGCCGTCCAGTTCTGGCTGGTGTGCGCAGCGCTGTGCGGCGGGTTGACCGGCCTCGGCGCCGCCGCCGACTCCGCACCCTCGGCTCCAGCCGTTGCCGCCGCCGTACGCCATCAGTCGTCCGGCATGGAGCAGGCCGGGCGCGCACTCTTCTCCCTCACCTGGATCGGCGAGTGGGGCCCACGCGACTTCCAGCGCCCGGGGCGCTGGGAGCAGCTGGGCAGGATCCGCGCCGCCATCGATGCCAAGGACTGGAGCGGGGCGCTGGAATCCTTCAAGCGCTACACCCTGGAGAAGCTGAGGCAGACCGATGGCTTCAACGGCTTCGGCGTGGCGCCGGCGATGATGGACCCCTGGTCGGTCGGTGAACCGCGCTGGCACTGGCTGCATCCGCTGATTTCGAGCCAGAACGCGCCCGATATCCTGGCGCGCGCCAAGGATCTGCTCGGCGGGACCCTGCAGGTCGGCCACGAACGCATCGCCATCGGCCGTCCCGGCGCGATCGATTGGCATGCCGCATCGGTAAACGCATCCCGCCACGGCTCCGAGGACTGGCCATGGCGGGTCGAGGCCTTCACCCCGCTGCTCGCCGCCTACATCATCACCGGCGAGCGCGCCTACATGGACACCTGGGCCGCCTACGCCGATGACTGGGCGATCAACCAGCAGGACGGCTTCTCCGCCGTCCCCGCCGACATGGAGGACCGTTGGGGCGGCAGCGCCTTCTCGGCCTTCGACCTGTTCCGCTATCTGCGTGGGGTGTCGCTGATGCCAGGCGGCATCGACCTGCTGCCCGCCGACACCTTCGCCCGCGTGGTCCACCGGCTGGTCGCCGACTACATCCCCATGACCGTGCTCTACCATCGCGCCAATGCCACCAACTGGACTGATGTCTCGATCCCGGCCCTGGCCGATCTCGCCTTCCTGCTGGACGAATACCGCTGCGCCCCGGTGCTCCTGCGCGAAGCCACGCGCCGCCTCGAATTGCTCATCCCCACCCGCCATCTGCCCGATGGCCCGGACCTCGACATCACCTACGGCTACGGCGCGCATTTCCTCCTCGGCGCCTCCGGGCTGATCGGGCGCCTGGATGCCCGCCAGGCCATCCCCGCGTGGTTCGCCCCGGCCTGGGAGCAGGCCTGGCGCGCCGAACGCGATGAGCAGGCCTGGCTCGATGGCATCCGCACGGCGATGCGCGAACGCGTGCGCTTCCTGCTCGCCCATGCCACCGCCGACAACGAAAATCCCATCGGCGGCGCGCGCAACGGCCACCACAGCGGCGACCTCGAGGGCATGCGCGACATCGCCCGGGCGCTGGTGAGCGATGCCCTGGTCGATCCCTCGACCCGCGCCCTGGAGACCCTCGCCGAGGGGCCGACCCATCCCCGCCCGGCCTTCACCTCGGAATGCTTCCCGGTCACCGGGCTGTTCTACCAGCGCGCCGGCTGGAATGCCGGCGACCCCTACCTGTTCATGCACTGCTCGCCGCACGCCACCGGCGGCGACCTCAGCGAGCGCAACGCCAATGCCATCGGCCTGGGCGCCTATGGCTGCGACCTCTTGGACACCGGCGAGAAAGGCGTTTACGACACTCCGCACTCGCCCCTGCGGGTGGATGGCCAGGAGGCCTACTTCCACGACGGCTTCAGCTCGTGGGACCATCGCGGCTGGTTCGGCGGTGGCGCGCTCGGTGTGCTGCCATGGCAGCAGGCCCCGGCCTGGCGCTGGTCCGCGACCTCCCGTTACGATGTCGCCGAAGGCGTCTACGAGGGCGGCTACGGCCGGTCGCCGCACATCCAGGGCGTCAGCCACCACCGCCAGGTCTATTTCGTGCGGCGGGCCGGCATGTGGATCGTCGTCGACCATCTCCATGGCGACGCCGAGCACGCCTTCGCCCTCGATTGGCGGCTGCCGCTGGCGCCCGGCAGCGATCGCGTCTTCACCACCGATGAGATCGCGATCGATCCTGCCGCCAGGACCATAATCACCCACCGTGCGACCGGCGCCAACATCACGCTGCGCCAATTCGCCGGCTCGCCGATCACGCTGGTCGCCGAGCCGGAGCGTTCCGATCCCAGGAACGGCTACCGCATGCATGATTTCCTGCGCGTCTCGACCACCTGGAAGGCGGCGAGCGGGACGGTGGTCACGGCCATCCTGCCACGCGCCCAAGCGGCAGCGGATCTCACCGCGGTGCAGGCGCTCGAGCAGGGCGATGCGACCGGCTTCGAGGCCACCGCGGCGAATGGTGTGCGCGTGCGCTTCCTGGCCGCCAAGGCCGCGACCGGCTCACTGACCATCGGCGAGCTGCATGCCGAGGCCGAAGCCCTGCTGGTGGTCGACGAGCCCGGTCAGCCGCGCTCGGGCATCGTCCTGAGCGCCATGGGCCTGTCGGTCGCCGGCCATGAGCATGCCCTGGAGGCGGCCAACGCCGAATTCGCCGAGACCGGCGCGGCCTTCACCCAGATCCCCATCCTCACCCCGGTGGCCAATGTCCAGATCGCGCCCGCCGACCGCGATGGCTTCAGCGGCAGCCAGGAGGTCACGCTCAGCTGCCCCACCGGGGCCACCGACATCCGCTATACCACCGATGGCAGCGAGCCGACGCTGACCTCAAGCCTCTATCGTGACCCCTTCACCATCAGCGCCACCACCATCATCAAGGCCCGCGCCTTCCGCCACGGCACCGAGCGCATGCCCGTGGAGATGTCCTGCCGCCAGGCATCGCTGGTGGCGCACGCGTGCTTCACCGAACTGGCCATCCACTCCTCCAGCGATGCCCATACCATGCCCGGTCTGCGCTACGAGACCCTGAGCGGCCGCTGGGAGGATCTGCTGATGGCCCCGGAGGCGGCGCATGTCACCGGCAGCGGACGGGTCGACCAGCTGTTCGCCCCCGCCAGCCTCAGCCCGGGCTCGGTCTACGCGGTCCGCTACCGCGGCTATCTGGTGATCAGCACCCCGGGCGTCTACACCTTCCAGGCCCCGGCGGAGTCCTACCTGCCGAACATCCTGGCGGGCTACCAGCTCGACGTGGTGGTCGACGGGGTGCGCTGGTATCCCGCGACCAGCGTGCATGCCCTTGGCTCGTGGTCGATCGCCCTGGCAGCCGGCCAGCACCGCCTGGAGGTCCTGTTCGCCGATCTGCGTGGCGATGCCCCCGCACGGCGCAATACGCCTGGCCATGCGGCCTATATCTGGTCAGGGACGGCCCCCCTTCTGGAGCTGAGCGGCCCTGGCCTGCCGCGTGCACCGCTGCCTGCCGCCCTGCTGGCGATGGACTCCGCACCGACCCCCTGAACGCCACCCGGTGCCGCCCCATCGCCTGCGGTGCAGATGCACTGGCGCCGGCGGTCGGTCAGAGCCCGCTGCGTACCCCGGCCACGTCGCCAGGGTGCGGTTCGTTTCAGGGCGGACAAAGGTGATTGCGGTCAACGAAGCGGCGATAAAAAGCGAACTACCTCGCCTGAGCGTTGTGTATCCCCGTAAGTAAGCATCCGTCCTCTTATACCTCCCAAGGTCCGATCGCATGAGAACCTCCCGCCTGCTGTCCGCCTGTACCGCTGCTGCCCTCGCCAGCCGCCTGTGCGCCGCCGACAGCCCACCGCTCACCGACGAGCAAATCCTCAAGCGGGTCAACTACCCAGCCGACTTCACCGCCACCGTCTTCGCCTCGCCGCCCAATGTCACCGCGCCGATCTTCCTCAGCGCCCAGCCCGATGGCACGGTGTTCATCGGCTGCGATGAGAACGGCTCCCTCGACCGTAAGCCGAACCGCGGCCGGGTGTACATGTGCACCGACACCAAGGGCACCGGCAAGGCCGACACCTTCTCGGTCTTCGCCACCATGGACAGCCCGCGCGGAGTGGCCTGGGATCCCAGCACGCGCACGCTCTACGTCATGCATCCGCCCAATCTCACCGCCTATCACGACGACCAGGGCACCGGGAAGGCCGACCGCCAGGAGGACCTCATCACCGGTCTGGGCTTCGGCCTCGACTTCCGCGGCGCCGACCACACCACCAACGGCATCCGCATCGGCATCGATGGCTGGATCTACATCGCCGTGGGCGACTACGGCGCGGTCAAGGCCACCGGCAAGGACGGCCGCTCGATCGCCATGCGCGGCGGCGGCATCGTGCGCGTGCGCCCCGACGGCTCGGGCATGGAGCGGGTGATCTGGGGCACGCGCAACATCCTCTCGGTGTCGATCAGCCCGCTCGACGAGATCTTCACCCGCGACAACACCAATGACGGCGACGACTGGAACGACCGCCTCAGCCACAATCCCTTCGGCGCCCAGATGGGCTATCCGATCCTGTTCCGCAACTTCCCCGAAGAGATCATCCCGACCATGGTCGACTACGGCGGCGGCTCGCCGGTCGGCTCGGTCTTCGTCGACGAGCCCTTCCTGCCCAAGGAGTGGGCCTACGGCTTCTACAGCGTGGAATGGGGCCGCAACGAGATCGACCTCCATCCCCTGACCCAGGTCGGCGCGACCTACAAGGCCGATATCAAGAAGCTGATGGGGCTGAACCGGGCCACCGACCTCGAGGTCGACGGCAAGGGCAACTTCTATGCCGCCAGCCTCGACGGCATGACCTTCAACTATGCCGGACCGCATGTCGGGTATGTGATCAAGCTCACGCCCAAGAATGCCAAGGCGGTGGTGGTCCCCGAGTTCAAGAAGCTGACCGAGGCCCAGCTGGTCGAGACCGTCGCCTCGCCGAGCGGGGTATGGCGGCTTGCCGCCCAGCACGAGCTGCTGGTGCGCGGCGCCAAGCCGGGCGTCGCCGAGGGCCTGCGTGAGATCATCACCTCCAATCCCTCCCTCGCCGCCCGGGTGGCGGCGCTGTTCACCCTCAAGCAGCTGCTGGGAGCCGACGCGACCCCGGTGCTGCTGGGCTACCTCAAGAACGACGAATTGCGCGAATACGTCCTGCGCGTGCTCTACGACGACATGCGCATCGCCGACAAGATCCCCAAGGAGCCCTTCGTCGAGGCGCTCACGGACAAGAACCCTCGCGTCCGCCTGCATGCCGAGACCGGGCTGTGGCACCTCGGCAAGCTCGATGCCGCGCAGAGCCTGCTGCCGCTGACCGCAGACAGCGACTACACCGTCGCGCACATGGCCTGGCGCAGCCTCGGCCTGCTGGGCGCGTCGCAGGCCTGCCTGCTGGCTCTCGACTCGTCCGATGCCAAGATCTATCCCGGTGCGCTGCGCGCGTTGCAGCTGATGTACGACCCGGTGGTGGTCGATGGCCTCCTGAAGCGTCTCGGCACCGCCACTGGCGAGCTCAAGCTCGGGATCTTCAAGGCCTTATGCCGCCTGAACTTCCAGGAGACCCCGTACACCGATCCGCACATGTGGTGGGGCACCCGTCCCGATACCAGCGGTCCGATCTACAAGCCGATGGCCTGGGAGCAGACCGAGAAGATCCAGGCGGCGCTCAAGCAGCAGCTCGAAGCCGCCCAGGGTGATGAGGCCAAGGGCTACGTGGTCGCGTTGATGCGCCACAAGATAACCTTCCCCGGGCTCAACGAGCTGATGATCGCCAAGTCCGGCAAGGACACCTCCTCGCGCCTCGATGTCATCCAGTCGCTGCTCTCGGACAAGGCCCCCACCCCGGCCGACATCCTCACTGCGCTCAGCGGCATCGCGACCTCGGCAGCCGAGAAGCCGGAGATGCGCGCACGCGCCTTCCGCCTGCTCTCCCAGGTGCTCGAGAAGCACGGCAACCAGGTGGCCGAGACCTATCTGGTGCTCGCCGGGGCCGAGCCGCCGCAGGGCGCGCTGCTGCCGGTGTGGGAGGAGTTCACCCGCGATTCCCGCCTGACGCATCTGATCGGCCTGTTCAAGGACTGGGCCAAGGACAAGGACCCGGCCAGGCGCCTGCTCGGCTCGACCGTGCTGGTCAACATCGTCACCAGCACGGTGATCAACGACAAGAAGCAGAAGAACGAGGCCGAGCGCGGGATCTCCGCGCTGTGGGATAAGGAGGAGCCGGTGCTGACCCTGCTGTCGGTGATCGCCAAGGTGCACGCCACCTACTTCGGCGACAAGGTGCGCGAATGCCTGGGCAATAGCGACGCCACGGTGGTCGATGCGGCCAAGAACACCCTGGTCAAGCTCGGCTTCGGCAAGGATGGCAAGCCGCTGGGCAAGACCATCGGCGAGATGACCTACGAGGACGTGGTCAAGTTCGCCCTGGCCAACAAGGGCGATCCGGTGCGCGGCCAGGAGGTCTTCACCCAGCAGAGCTGCGTGGTCTGCCATACGCTGTCCGACAAGGAGCCGCCCAAGGGCCCGATGCTCGGCGGCATCGGCCAGCGCTACAAGCGTGACGAGCTGTGCGAGTCGATCCTCAAGCCGAGCGCGAAGATCGCCCAGGGCTTCGAATCGCAGTGGTTCCGCATGAAGAACACCGAGACCGTCGAGGGCTTCGTGGTCAAGGAGGGAGGCGACTCGGTGGAGATCCGCAACATCGTCGGCATCACCACCATCATCGAGAAGGCCAACATCACCGAACGTCAGAAGCGCGACAAGTCGATCATGCCCGAGGGCCTGGTCGCCAACCTGCCACCCGAGGACCTTGCCTCGTTGATCGCCTTCCTGGAATCGACCAAGGGCAATTGACATCCCGTGCGCATGACGCGCCAACTATCACCCAAAGGACATCCATGCTCAAGCCCCTCTGCTCTCTCATCCTGGTCGCCACCCTCGGTGCAGCCACCGCCTCGGCCGCGGATCCCGCACCGATCAAGATCCTGCTGCTGACCGGCGGCTGCTGCCACGACTACAAGACCCAGAAGGACATCCTCAAGAACGGCCTGCAGGAGCGCGCCAACGTCACCGTCGAGCAGATCCACGTCAATGACGGCAGCACCAAGCCGCCGCTGCCGATCTACGGCAACCCCGAATACGCCAAGGGCTATGATCTGGTGATCCATGACGAGTGCGCCGCCGACATCTCGGATCCGGTGGTCATCCAGGGGGTGCTCAAGCCGCACAAGATCGACGGCATCCCGGCGGTCAACCTGCACTGCGCGATGCACTGCTACCGCTTCGGCAACTTCGGCAAGCCGGTGACGGTCGGGGCGGACAACGCCGCCTGGTACGAATACCTCGGCCTGCAGTCCACCGGCCATGGCGCGCAGATCCCGATCGCGATCCACTTCCTCGACCCCGCCAACCCGATCACCAAGGGCCTCGCCGACTGGACCACCATCCACGAGGAGCTCTATAACAACATCCAGATCCTCACCGGCCAGGCCCTGGCCAAGGGCACCCAGCAGGTGCCCAAGAAGACCAAGGGCGCCGATGGCACCCAGACCGTGACCAGCACCGAGGACGTCACCACCGTCGTCGCATGGACCAACCTCTACACCGACAAGAAGACCCGGGTGTTCAGCACCACCATCGGCCACAACAACGAGACCGTGTCCGATCCCAGGTACCTCGACCTGGTGACGCGTGGCGTGCTGTGGGCCACCAACCACCTCGCCGACGATGGCACGCCAGCACCTGGCTACGGCAAGGCCAAGTAGCAGCCGCAGCCGGCGCTATCGGCCCCTGCTGACATCGCGCGGGCGCAGGCGGGTGCCGCTAGAGCAAGAGCGTACCGACCCCGCCGGACCTGGCGGGGTCGGTCGTTTCACGGCATCCTGGCGCTGGACCCGCTGGCGACCGGCGCCACCCTCGCAGCAGCACCCTCTGATCCCAAGGAACCCACCATGGCCCTGAACCGCCGCCACCCCCGCCTGAGCCCTGGCGCCCTGCTGATGACCCTGTTCGCCGGCCTGGGCCTGGTGCAGGCCGAGGACGCCCCGCTGGTCGCCGCCGCCACCATCCCGCTGTGGAGCGATGCCGCTCCAGGCGAGAGCGGTACCGCCAAGCCGGAGACCGACGTCATGGGCAAGGACCACATCCGCCGCATCGGCGATGTCTCCCAGCCGACGATCAGCTTCTATCCGGCGCCCAAGCTCACCAGCAACGGCACCTCGGTGGTGATCTGCCCCGGCGGCGGCTACAGCATCCTGGCGATGGACCTGGAAGGGACCGAAGTCGCCAGCTGGCTGAATTCCTTCGGCGTCGGCGCGATCATCCTGAAATACCGCGTGCCGCGCAGGACCAATCAGCCGTTCTACCTCGCCCCGGTCCAAGACGGCCAGCGGGCGATCAGCCTGGTGCGCGCCAAGGCGCAGGAATGGGGCCTGAAGAGCGATCGCATCGGCATCCTCGGCTTCTCCGCCGGCGGGCACCTGGCGGCGGTGACCTCCAACAGCTTCGCCAACCGCCTCTATGCCCCGCGCGACGCCAACGACCAGATCAGCTGCCGGCCGGACTTCACCGTGCTGCTCTACCCGGCCTACCTCATCAGCGATGGCAAGCTCAACCCCGAGGTCGCGACTGCGCCAGATGCGCCGCCGGCCTTCCTGGTCTTCGCCAACGACGACAAGCTCGGCTCCGAGAACGTGATCGCCTACTACCTTGGGCTCAAGAGCCACAACATCCCCGCTGAGCTGCACATCTACGCCAAGGGCGGCCATGGCTTCGGGCTGCGACCGACCGCCAATCCCTGCTCGACCTGGCCGCTGAACTGCCGTCTGTGGATGGTCTCCCAAGGCCTGGTGAGCGCACCGGCCGCCGCCGGGCCGCACGACTAGAGCAGCGACGAATTGCAGGCGCTCAGGTCGCGCAGTTCCGTGCGCGTGAACGCCTCGCACATCGGCGGCATCGGCGATACCGGTGGGCTGACCGTGACGATGCTCGCAGCCGGGATGACGCTCCCGCTGCCCGTCGGCGGCCCGCCGCAGCGCCCCTTGGGCGTCCTGGCGCGCCAGCCTCCCGGTGCTGGCCGTGCCATCGGTGCGCATCACCGCCGCCACGCCAAGGCCTGGCGATCACGGCGTTGGGCAGGATCCGCGATTCGGGTCAGACATCACTGCCGCACCAGCCCAAGATGAGCTGCCAGCGCATGATATGCTCCCTGGATTTCGCCAAACGCGGCTGCGATCGCTAGTGGATGCCCCACCATTCACTCCCCCGGCCAGAGCGGGGAGCGGCAGCAAACCAGCGGGCCTACCGCACCCAGGGTCGAGGGCATGACCTGGGCCGGCATGCCGCCGCACTTCCGCTTTTCGACCATGCGGACGTATCTCCAGCAGCCCGAGGCCCCAACCGGCACACCACGACGGATGACCACGCTCGCTCTCCACCACGTCGACCAGCCCGCCATCCACCGTCACCGCCCTGCCGGACGATGGACCCGGAATGGCCAGGTCATGGGCTCCGCCAGGCCGTGGTCAGTACTGGTAGGCCAGGCCGCTGCGGATGATCACCGTGGTCAGGTCCACCGACTGGTCGGGACCGGCAAATTGGCCAGCCCCGACGTGATGGCCGTAGCGCACCTGCGCGCCCAGGTCCCAGATGATGGAGCGCAGGGAGATGCTCAGCCCTGCCGTGGCACCGATGTAGTTGTCGGTGGTCGCCCGCGCCTGGTAGGCATCTTCAGGGGTGTCGACGCGCGTCGCTCCTGGCAGCCCCTCGTAGAACACCCCGCCGCGCACGACAGCGGTCCATTGCTCGCCGATCAGCAGCTGCTCGATGCCGAGGCGCAGCGACAGCCCGTCATGGGCCTCGGCCGGGGACAGCGTTGGTGCCACCGGGCTGCTGATCATGCCGGCATCGTTGACCTGGTATTCCCGCCAGTGGGTCCAGGTGGCATCGCAGGCCACCGTCAGGGCGTCGTCATGGCGCCAGGCGGTACCCACGGTGACGCGGGTGGGGAAGGTGAGGTGCCCGACATCATCGCTGGACGTCGGCGTCTGGGTGGTCTCATCGAGATAGGCGCTGTCGATCGACATCCGCAAGGTGTAGCGGGGTGCATAGACCAGCCCCAGGCTGAGGTTGGAGCTGGCCTGCCACCAGGCGCCGATCTCGCCGCTGTAGCCGCTGGTCACCCGTTCGGTCCTGCGCCCGGCGACCACATCGGCGAAGGGGGTCGGCGGACCGAAGCCCGTCAACGTGGTCACCTCGGTGGTGACCTGGTCCTGATGGTAGGCGCTGTCGCCGGTGACGCGGTCAGCCCAGGCCTTGCCGGTCAGACCGAGGGAGAAGCCGGGCGTCAGCTCGATGGCATAGCTCAGGCTGTCGCTGGCGAAGGACCCCGACTGCACGATCTGATTGACGCTCGCATTGGTGACCGTGAAGGGGAAGCCCGCGGTGACCGAGGAGTCGTGCTCATTGAAGCTGCGGGTGAAGTCGTATTCGCGCTGCCAGGCCAAGCCGATGGTCTGCTGGCAGCCATAGGCGAAGAAGGGCAGCACCAGGCTGGCGCTGTCCAGCGCCGCGTCGTTATGGTTGGCGAAGGTGCCATCCGAGCCGCTGGTGCGGATGGCGTAGAATCCGCCGGTCACCCCCGCTTCCAGGCGATCGAGCTGGGTCATGCCACCGGGATTCCAGGTCGCCGCGCTGGCATCGTCGGCGATCGCCGCGAAGGCACCGCCCATGCCCAGGGCGCGGGCACCCGCGCCGATGGGCACCGGTGAGCCGCCGTAAGCCGTCTCATCGAGCGCCCATGCCGACCAGGGCACCGCGCACAGCGCTACCGCCGCGGAGATCGTGGCCATGCGCCTCATTCGCTGATGACCCGCGCGGGACCGCTGGTGACGGAACCGGAGACCAGGGTCGCAGGGGTCTGCTCATCGCCCGGCTCCTGCGCCTCGAGCACAGCACCCCCGGCGGCCTGCGCAGGCAGCGCCGGACCATCGTGCAGGACATGGAAGCGCATCGCCGTCAGCACCCCGCTGCGGGCGCCGACATCGAGCAGGAACAGGCCATCATCGAGGCGCGCGAGCGCCTCGATGACCGGGAACAATTGACGCAGGCGACCGGCGACGGCGGTGAAGAAGGGCTGCTCGGCCTGGTCCCCCTCCAGGTGGTCGGCATAGGCATCGGCGGTGCAGACCAGCTCGGAGGTATCCGAGCGCAGCAGGCGGACGAAGCATTCGATGTCCCGACGCCCACGCACCAGGGTGCCGCTGATTACGTAGCGGGCCGCCAGGCGCCTCCCGGCCGCGGCCGCGGTGGTGCGATCGACATAGCCCGCCTCGACCAGGGCGAGCTCTTGCGTCAGCAGACCATCCGCATGCCGGTCGATGAGCCGGAAGCGCCCATCCTCGCTCAGCGCGCTGAGCAGCAGGGGATCGTCGGCCGGCTTGCCGGCCTGCGGCCAGGGATGCTGCAGCGGAATGGCCAGGGCGGTGGCTCGCAGCTCGCGGTCCTGGTGCACCGACGGCTGGACGGTCACATGGCGGGTCAGCGAACGCACCTCGGCGTGATGGCTGCGCACCACGAAGCGCACCTCATTCCGGCCGATGCGGGCATCGACCGCCACCATGCCGGCAGAGCGCACTCCCGCGAGCGGCAGGCGCAGCGGCTCACCGCCGCCCTGCTCGATGGTCAGGTCGCTCAGACCATCCGGGCAGCGGACGTCGTAGCGGTACCACACCCGGCCACCATAGGCGACCTGGTCATGATCGGGACCGTCGATGGATAGCTGCAGACCCGGCGGCGGCGTGATGTCGGCGAGCACCAGCTCGGGCGTGGCGGGATCCATCCCAGCGCGCAAGGAGGCATGGACCGGGATGGTCGCCTCGAAGTCGCCGTCGGGGGTGGTCAGCAGGCGCTGGGCGGCAGCGGTCCCCACCGCGATCCACAGCGGCAGGCCCTCGACACTGCGCAGATGCCCGCGCACGGCCAGTTCAGGCTGGCCACCCGCCACCGGCTGCACGCTGATGATGTCGATCGCGCCAGGCGAGACTCCGGTCGCGATGCCAGGCTTGACCTCCTGGTGCTCCGGCAGGCGCCCGGCCACCTCGGGCACCGGCTCGTTCGCGGTGCCTCCGAGGACCTCCACCGTCCGCTGGATGGGCGGCTGGGCCGCGTGGTCGCGCAGCTGGCGGATGCGCTCCAGCAGCAGATCGGCCTTGGCGCTCGGCTCCTGGGCGATGCTCAGTCGCAATTCGCGCTCACTCTCATCCAGTCGCCCTTCGGCCAGCAGCACCGCGCCCAGTTCGCGATGGGCGAAGCACTGGACGAAATGCATGCCATAGGTGCGCGCCCGCCGGGCATCAGTCTGGCGCTGATCCAGGCAGACGCGCAGGTCGGACTCCGCCTCGCTCAGGAAGCCGCCCTGTGCCCAGCTGAGGCCACGCTCGTAGAATTGCCACCAGCGGTTGCGGAACGGCAGGGCGGTCACGCCGTAGGCGACCCCATCGCTGATGCGGGGTGCGATGGCGGATCGATCCCCGCATCCGCCCTGCATCGCCGCCAGCAGCAGCATCGGCATCAGGGCCTTCACCCCCCTGCCGACCCCACTGGGCAATACGGCAGCCTGGCGAGCTGCGATCGCACCCGGCACGCGGTGCCGCGATCCCAACTTCGCCATCAGACTGTCTCGACCAGGGTTCCGTTTCTACAGATCACGGCGCCAGCCTGCGCACCAGCGCAGGCAGTGCAACTGCTGACAGGTCCTGGGGCTCCAGGCGCACCGTCGCCGAGTCGGCACGGACAGTCGTGACCACCGCGGTGCCGACCACTCCGCCTGGCTGGTCAGCGGTGCCGCTGAGGATTTCGAAGCGGTCATCGACAGCGACGCCATGCTGCCGGCCCAGGGTGATGAGCCGGCCCTGGTGCTGATCGTCGACCAGCAGGCCCCGAGCGGGCAGGGTGGCGGTGCTGGCCTGCACCGCCTGCGTCACCGCCGCGCCGATCTGCTCGGGCGGCACCAGCGCTGCCTTGACCAGTTCGCCGGTCTCCACCACCACGGCACGCAGTTCGATGCGGTCGGCGATGGCGGCGAGGAACAGCGCCAGGTGACCGCCGATCAGGCGGCCGATGCGCAGGGCGGTCTGCGGATCGACCCGGTTCTGCAGGATCAGGTCCTGTTCGCCCGTCAGAGCGCCGAGCTGGCGACGCTCGATCACCGGCAGTCCGCTGCCCACCAGGGCAGCCTGGACGCTGGCCTCCACCGCCGGAGGCAGCGCCGCGCCGAGGGTGAAGACGGCGCGATGCGGGGTCTGCCAGGCTTCGGCGGCCTGGGCCGGGGCGGGAGCCGCCGCCGCGCCCGCCGCCGGTGCAGGCGGCTGCACCGCGGAGCGGGGCGCTCCCGCTGGCGGTTCGCCGGGAATGTGCGGCAGCCACCACGAACGCGAGGCGATCACCGAGGCGGTCATCAGGGCGACGACGAACATGCCGATGGCGACCAACTGGGTGGTGCCCAGTCCCGGGCGCATGCCGATGGATGCCATCGACGAGCCGGAGGTCTCGAGCCCGATCAGCCGCCCGAGCTCGGTGGCAGCCGCCTCGCCATCGGCCGGACGCCGGGCCGGATCCTTGGCCAGCATGCGCTCCAGCAGCAGCACCAGGTTGCCGGGCAGCCCGGCGACCTTGGTGCGGATGTCGGGGACCGGCTCCTGGATGTGCGCCAGCAGCATGTTGGTATGGCTCGAGCGCTTGAAGGGCATCTCGCCGCTGAGCATATGGTAGAGCGTCACGCCGAGGGCGTAGACGTCGGCACGCGGCCCAGCCTTGCGGGAATCGCGTGCCTGCTCCGGGGCCATGTAGGCCGGCGTGCCAAGCACCCCGGTGGTATGCGTCGATTCATCGTGGCTGAAGGCGTCCAGGGCCAGGCCGAGATCGACGATCTTGAGCGTGCCCTGCGGGGTGATGAGCAGGTTGGAGGGCTTGATGTCGCGATGGACGATGCCGGCATGATGGGCAGCCGCGAGTCCGCGTGCCGCCTGCAGGGCAAGGGCGACGGCTTGCCTCCACGGCAAGGCGCCCGACTGGGCGAGCAGCTGCTTGAGATTGATGCCAGGCACGTATTCGAGCACCAGATAGAGCCGGTCCTGCTCATTGCCGGCGTGCAGCGTGCGCACGATGTGATCGTGCTGGATGCGCGCCGCCAGGCGGGCCTCGTTGATGAAACGCTCGGCATCGGCGGCCAGCCCGCCGGTGCGCATGACCTTGACCGCCACCTCGATATCGAGGGTATCATGATGGCCGAGGTAGACGCGGCCCATACCCCCGGAGCCGATCAGCGAGAGGATGCGCACTCCCCCCAGCACCACCGGTCCGGCCCGCAGGAGCGAATCGTCCTCGCTGCCGCTCTCGCTGCTCTGGTGCTCGCGCAGGGCGCCGTGCTCGGAGGCGATGCGCTCCACCGACGGCGCCAGCAGGCGGATCAGCAGATGGTCCGCAGGCAGGGTTGGCTGGGATGCGCGGTCCATGCTCGTCCTCCCGTGGCGCTGGGACTATCGTTGGCTCAGCCCTTGGACGGGCGTCCGCGACGAGCTGCCGACGCGCCGGGGCCGGTCTTGGCTGCCGCGAGCTTGACCTTGATGTACTTGACCTTGCGCTTCTTCAGGTCGGCGGCCGAGATGGCGACCGAGACCTTCTTGTCCTGGTAGCCGGGAGCGGAGACGGTCAGCGTATAGGTCTTGGCCTTGGCGACCAGGGTGGCGAAATGCCCCGCGGTCTGGAGGATGGCGTGGCGCTTATCCTTGCTGAACACCGTGGCGCTCGGGAGGGGCTTGCCAGCAGGCGAGGTGGCGACGACACGTCCGGCGATGTGGGAGATAGTCATGTAGGCACCATATTGAAATTGTAGATGTTGACTTCCAAAGGGAAGTCATCGGCATTCAGCGGGACGACCTGGGTTACATAGCCCGGCGCCGAGGCGGTGAACGTGAAGCTTCCGGTCGTTATGATATAGGCCTCATAGCTCCCCTTGGAGTTGTTGACGATGACGCCGGCAGTCGCGGAGACTGAGCCATTGGTCAGCACGGTGCCGTCATACAGCACGGATCCGACCACGAGGGGGATGTATCCTGGCATAAAGACTCGAACTCCTGCGTACGAGGTGAGAATGTTGACAGCGTGCCGACGCACTGAGGTACTGGATGTGTGCGGAAACCGGAAGTGCTGGCCGGCAGGTGCTGGTGTTCAGTGATGATGAAGATGAGGTGATTGATAGCCTGCGATGGTAACGCCGACACTCATGCGGGGCACTCTAGACAACCCGGCTGGATTAATCAACTTGTTTGCCCGCATTCGGCTCCGTTGCGCAGTGGGCGGATTCCATCTTGCCTCGTGCGCCTCGCGACCACAACGTGGCATCATCCTCCCTCCCTTCCGGTTCCCGTCCAGCTTCCGTATTGCTGTCAGAGCTCTGCGCATGGTCTTCTCGATGCAGCAACGGGCGACTGGACCTATCCCATGAAAACCGCCATGCAGCCTTTCACGACCCATGGGCAGCCCTCTCCGGACGCACCTCGTCCGACCACGGTGCGCGAACGGCCCCTGCTGCGGCCGCTGCCCCAGGTGATGGATGAGGCCAGCACGCACAGTTCGATGCTGCATACGCGCAGCAATTCCGAGCTGGGGTCGCGCTGGATCTACTACCAGCAGCCGGTGCGCAACTACCTCAAAGGCCTGGGCTGCTCGGAGCAGGATCTCGACGACCTCACCCATGACACGCTGATCAAGCTGCAGACCTACATCATCCTCAACTACGATTCCCAGCGTCCATTCAGGCCCTACTTCAAGGCGGCGATCCGGAACTTCTACTTCGATCGCCTGCGTGCCGGTTCGACCACCCAGCGGCCGGTGGTCGATTCGCGCGGCGCCGATGAGGATTCGCAGATCCTGGTCGATGGACTGCTGCAATATGCCCGCCAGGTATACGAGCATTTCGCCATCGAGGCGCTGCCGCAGCTGTCCCATGGCGTGGCGATGCTGCACGCCTGGCTGATGGACGACCTGACCCAGGAGGAGCTGGCCAGGCGCTGGCAGCTCAGCGACCGCCAGGTGCGCACCCTGATCGCCCGTGCCGCCGATGCGCTGACCGCGTGGATGCAGACCAAGATCAATCAGGACGACCTCGCGTCGCTCGCCCAGCTCGCCAGCCGCCAGGGCATCAGCCTCGACCTCGAAGTCGCCGGCATCCGCAGCCTCTTCAGCCATCTCTCGAAGCGCAAGCGCATCCGCGTGCTGATGGTCCTGGCGCTGATCTACCGCGATGGCGTGAACGCCATCCAGCCCGGCCAGATCGAATGAGGGTGGCTGGCGCCGCTGGCCGCTGTACGCACGGATAGCCGATGGAACGCCTGCGTCTGCCCTTCTTCGTCATCGCCGCGCTCGCCCTGCTCCTGGTGGTGATCCTGGAGGCCGGCTCCAACCAGTGCGCCGCCCTGCTGGTCACCGTCGCCCATGGCCAGCCAGCGCATCCGCCCGGCGCCGGCATCCCCTGCCTGGCCCTGCTCGATGGCCTGCTGCTGTTCACCATCGTGCTGATGGGTGCCGCGATGCTGATCGGCAACCGCCTGCATGCCAAGCTCCAGGGAGTGGCCACCCTGATCGTCGCGATCATCGCCATCCTGGGTGCGATCGTGCTGGTCATCGCCACGGTGATGCTGCTGCTGATGATGATCGCCCTGCTCCTCGCGGTCCCCTTCGGCACGATCGCCTACCTGGCGCTGTATGGCGCCTTCGATACCGGTTCCGCCCAGGCCATCCTGGCGCTCGCCCTGACCCTCAAGCTGGTCGCCGGCGCAGCGCTCGCCCTCGCCCATCAGCGCTTCCTGCAGAACAAGGGCCTGGTCCTGATCATCATTACCTCCCTGGTGGCGAACGTGGTGGTGAGCTTCCTGCAGAACATCGTGCCGACCCCCATCGTCAGCATCACCGACGCGGTGGCGGGGATCATCGTCCTGATCCTGGTCATCATCTGGGCGGTGGTCCTGGCGATCGCGTCGCTGCCGGCCATCGTCAAGGCCCTGGACGTGGTCAAGTCGTCCTGAGAGCGCCGATCGCCAGGGTCAAGCCCGGATGCCTGGCGTGTGGGCCACCGGCGTCTAGTTCACCCCGACTTCCAGCGTCTGGCCGGCGGTCGCGCTCAGGGTGAGCTGGGCGCCGCGCCCCGGATAGACCACCAGGACGACCTGCCAAGGATTGGCGGGCTCGGCCGCGCCCGATGCCGGGGGCTTGGAGGGCTTGACCGGAAGCGTCGCCGACTGCTCGGCCTTGACTCCCGCCGGCGGAGCGCCGTCGGTGATGGCATAGGCGATCTCGACCAGGGTCGGCGCGCCAGCTGGGACGGGGGTGCGCTGGTTGGCCAGTGAAAGGGTGATGCGCAGGGGCGTGCTGGTGGCGGCGGCCTTGCTGATGGTCAGGGTCAAGGGCTTGCCGCCGCTGTGCAGCGTCACCGTCCTCGAGGCGGGGGCGATGGCGCCGGCGGGAGCGATCAGCGCCAGCGCAATGGGACGCTGCGGGCTGGCTGCCGAGAGCCAGGCCATCCCGCCGCGCATCCATGCCGGCTGCCAGCTGGCATCATTGGGATTCACCGTTGCGCTGCTGTGGTTATGGCTGCCGATCATCGCCGAGGTGATGGCCAGGGCGATCACCACGATGACGATGATCAGCAGGACGCGTGTCGACATGGCTCGCTCGGCAGGGTGGGGATGGACGCACGCGGTGCGGGATGCCGGGCATCCCGCCGCACGACCGGGCTATTTGGACTTTGCGGCGACCACCAGCTGGTAGTGCAGCTCCAGCAGTGCCGCCGGACCGTTCGGCTCGGCAAGGATGCGGATCACCCAGATGTCGCCCTGCTTGGTCCTGCAGGCCAGCAATTCGGCCGGCTTGAGCTGGTCGAGCCGGATGCTGGTCAGGCTGGCGTGCAGCAGGGCGGTGCGGCAATCCGCCTCGCTCACGCCCTGGGTAAGGGCGAATCGCGCAGCGCCCTCGCACTCGAGCAGGTGACCACCGACGACTGCCGCATAGGCCAGATCCGCCTCGCCGCGCTCGCTGGCCGGCAGCTCCTTCGCTGCGGCGAGATCGATGAGGTTGCCAGGATGCACCTGGATGGTGCCCTGCTTGGCTGCAGGTTCCTCCTGCTCGGACTTGGCCGTCTCCGGCCTTTCCTGCTCCTGCTTGGCCGAGGGGTGCTCCGGCAGCGTGGCCTTGGCAGGACCACTGGATGGTGCCTCGCCCTTGGCAGGTGCTGACGGCTCGCTCGCCTCGGAGCTCTCCGCTGCGGTGGCCTGGTGCGACCTGACCACCGCGATGATGACGCCGGCGATCACCAGCACCGCGACCACCGCGGCGATGGGGATCCACAGCGGCACATGCTTGTGCACCGGTGCTGCTGCCCGCTTGACGGTGATGCTGATCTCCGGTCCGCTGGTGAAATCCTCGTTGGGATTGGCGACCGCATAGGTCTCGGCGCGGAACAGGAAGGTGCCATCGGCCTGGCTGGGGGGGACGCTGATGGCGACAGAGAAGCGCTTGGATTCGTTGGGCTTGTAGCGGCTCTCCGCCGGGTCGCTGATGGTCAACCAGGCTTCCGTCGCCGGGCTGGTGCCAGCGCCCGCCAGGCGCAGTCGGCCGTCGATGGAGGCGGCGCTGGTATTGGTGATGGTGAGCACCACGCTGCCACGCCCGCTCGCGTCCAGCTGGATGGAGGTGGTCGGGCAGTCGATGGCGAAGGAATGCGGTGCGGCGTCTGTGGGCATGGGTGCCTCCGGTTGGTGGTGGCTGTGGCCTGGAACGGTCAGCGGCTCATCCCGATCAGGTGCAGGGATGGTGATCGGCGCAGGAAGAGGGTGATGGTCTGGGCCTGGTCGCCCGCACGCACGCTCACGGTGGCGACCAGGTCGGCCTGGCGCACCCCGGCGCGGCTGATGGCTGCCTCAGCCGACGGCCGCTCCGCCGGGCTGATGGCGACCGCGACCAGCTCGCTGCGGGCGATGGTGGCGCGTTCGGCGGAGGTGGAGATGGCGAGGTAGCGACGATGAACCTCGGCGACGGTGGCGGCGCTAGTGGCGACGCCGGCCTGGTCGAACTGGAACGGCGGGGGCGAGAGCCGGACCATGGAATCGATCTCCAGCTGCCGCCACGACGCGAACCAGGAACGCGCCAGCGTCTCGGCCTGCTGCTCCTCCGCCATGGCGGCGGGCTCATCGGCAGGATGGTCCGTCTGCTCCCGGAGCGCAGAGTCCGGGTGCGCGTCCGGCGCGGCGCTGGGCGTCTTCTCTGACTTCTCGGCCTTCTCCGCCGTCTCCGCCCGCTCTGCCTGCCCCGCCTTGTCCACCGTCTCGGTGGCCTCCACTGACTGCGCTCCGATGCGTTCCGGGGTGGTCTGCTCGGCGCGCGCCTGGTCGTGCGGATCGGCATGCGTGCGCTCGTCGCGCCCGCTCGGGGAACCACCGGACGGCGCAGCTGGTGAGGCTGCGCTGGACCGCTCGTGCAACCAGAAAGCCCCGCCCGCCAGCGCCAGCAGCAGCAGGATCACGGCGACCATCAGCCAGGGGAACGGCCGTGCTGACGACTGGTGGCGGTACTCCCCGATGGCGACCTGCAGCGTGACGCTCGGGCCGATGGTCCGTTCGCCGGCGGGGGCGGTCGGCGTGGCATCGAGGCGGAAGAGGAAGTCGCCCATCGCCTGCGGGAGGATGCGGATGGCCACCTGCCTGGTCTCGCCGGCTCCCAGGGTGAGATGCTCCCCCCCGGTGAGCTCGAACCACCTAGCGATCGGGGCATCGAGGGGCAGCACCCGCAGCTGCGCCGTCACCGGTGCAGGCGCCTGGTTGCTGATGGTGAACGAGCACTCTGCCGCCACCCCATGGGAGGCCGGTACGGTACTGGTGCCGCAGGTCACGACGAGGAGCCTGGCCATCACATGCTCATGCGAACAGCAGGTCGCAGGTCACGTGCGCCGGCTTGGCCATGCGCAGCACCAGGAGCACCAGTTCATGCTGCCGCCGGGCCGCGGCGGGGGCGATGAGGCGCAGATGGAAGGGGCGGATGGCCCCCTGGTCGTCACGCACCTGCTCCTCGATGCGGTAGCCGGTGATGCCGGTCGCCAGGGCGAGGAAGCGCAGCAGGCCGACGGCGGTGCCGCGCGCATGCGCCAGCTCGGCGGCGATGGCGATCAGCTCGCGCAGGTGCCCGGCGTCCTCGATCCCCGGATGCCGGCCACGTCGCTGTGCGCGCTCATCGCACAGGCCATCGAAGCGCACCCAGCGGGCGAGGAAGGGCAGCAGTCGCTCGGGCACGGCGCGCGGATCGCAGATCGCCTGCAGCCGATCGAGGATATCCTCGCAGGGACGGTGCAGCTCGGCCATCGACGCCAGCAGGCCGTCCAGCAGCTGACCGGGGCCCATGCCCTGGCGAATGACTTCAGGCAGCAGGCGGGCGCTCGCTTCAGGCTTCATGATCGGCCTTTCGCACCGGCGGCAGCCCACCGGGGTGGTGTCGGGACAGCCACCTCATGTCAGCCCCTCGCCCTGGGCATCGTCAGCGGTCTGGACCTCGATCTGATGATCGCCGCTGATGAGCAGGCTGGTCGCCGGGATGGTGACCTTGTCGGTGAATTCGCGGCGCGAGCAGGTCTCGAAGCGGCCGCGACCCTTGGCCGAGCGGAACATGCCCTGGATGCCGCCGGCCATCAGCAAGGAGCCGCGCGGATCGATGGCGATGGCATCGACGGGATGGAGACGGCCGACGTCGCGCAGCGGCAGCCCGCAATCGACCCCGGGCACCTGCCACACCGGGTCGGTCGCGGAGGCATCCAGGATCAGCATGCCGGAGCGGTGCGAGGCGGCGAACACCTGCTGGCCGGAAAAGGCCAGCGCATGCACGCTGCCGCCATTCCAGCCCTTGTTCGCCCAGCGCCAGCCTTCGACGCCCAGCTGACCGTCATTGCGCAGTTCGCAGCACAGGCAGCCCTTGCCATTCTCATTGCCCACCGCGGCCAGCCCAGCCCACAGGAACGCCCGCGGCCCATCCTTCGCCACCGCCAGCACGCGCACATCCTCGCCGCTCAGACCGATGGACTGGAAGCTGTTCACCGCTCCCCCCTTGGAGGAGATGAAGATGCCGCCGAGGCTGGTGGCGGCGACCATCACCACCATCAGCCCGCGCTCCTGGTGCACCACCACGCTGTAGAAGCCCATATCCTGCTTCGCGGGATCGACCAGGATCTGGATCGGCACCGCCCCCTCCTGCACCGCGAGCTCGTAGAGCCCGACATCGGTGGCGAGGAACAGGGTGGAAACCCCGTCGCGCTGGGCCCAGGCCAGCGCGGCAATGCTGAAGGCGGTGCGCGCCCGCGACACCCAGCTCGCCCCGCCATCGCTGGAGGTCAGCACATGCGAGCCGGCCTCGAGGTGGGCAACCACCGCCAGCAGGCCGGGCTGGCGCGCATCCGAGGCGATCAGCGCCACACGCTCGTCCTGGAAGGCGCCGAGCAGCTGCCAGCCATCGCCATCGTCCTGGGTGATGAACAGGCGATCGGCGGCGGCGGCATACCAGGTGCGCGGATGGAAGGCGTCGGCGGAGATCGTCGCGACCCGCGCCTCTGGCACCTCATCGACCACCAGCACCAGCTGATCGACATAGCGGACTCCCGGCTTGGCGAGGACCAGGTCGTAGAGGTGCGAGGCGCGCAGCGCCTCGCCGAACTCCCACCCCAGGTAAGGCTTGACCGGCAGCGGATTGATGCGGGCGTGCAGCTGCGCGAGGATGTCGGCCTTGACCGCGGCGGTATCGAGCTCGTCCTGGACCACCACCCGCATGCGCACCTGCACGGTCTTGCAGGGTGCCCAGTGCACCACGCAGGCGGAGCCGAGCGGACGGCATTCGGCAAGCGCATCCGCCACCGTCTGGCAGGCCACGCTTGACTGCCGTGCACGCAGCGACTCCGCGCGCACGCGCTCATTCGCACCTGCATCCGCACCGATCGGCGGGACGAGCAGCACCTCGACCGTCCCCGGCTGGGCGAAACGGTAGAGCTCGGCGCTCGCGAAGGCCTTTGCCCGCGAGGCTGCACCGGTTCGGCAGGCGACCAGTTCATAGTCGGTGGCAGTGACCGCGCGCTTGAGCGAGTAGAACTCGCCTGGTCCGCGAATCAGGGCATTGGCGAGATCCTCGGCCGCGGCGCCGCCGACGGCCGCTTCGCGATTGACGACGCTGATCCCCGGGATCGCATCTTTGAGCACCTTCAGCCGCCCAGCCAGGACGTTGCCGGAAGGTCCGCCACCGCTGCGGTAGCTGGCGATGATGCGGCGCTTCGCCGGCGGGATCCCGGCGAGCGCCTCGGCGCGCGCCTTGAGCCGGCCGGAGGCATCGCGCAGGCGGGCGGAAGGCGCGAACTGGATCTCGCCCGCCATGCGATCGACGATGTAGACCTTGGCATCCGGGGCATGGCCGGTGAAGTCCTCGACTTCGCGCCACAGGCGGTAGCGCACCCCCCGGCTGAGGATCGCGGGTTCGTCGCCGCGCAGCTCCTCTGCGCTCACCTCGACCGCTATCACCAGATCGAGGGCATCGCCGCTCGGCAGCACGATGGGTGCATGCGCGACGGCGAAGCGCTGGCCGGCGCTGCCATCCGAGACCCCGATCATCTCGCCCTCGATCAGCTGGCCATGTGCCGCCTCGACCAGGACCTCGCTGGCGCCGGCATTGATGGCGGCATCATGCATGGTGATGAACACCGGCGCATCGCCGCTGGAATCGGCGCGGTCGCCGGCGACCCGCGTGCCGCGCGGGATGGCGATCACCTGGTCAGAGGCGGTGGCGCGGGTGAAGGTCAGCCGCACGTGGGCCGCAGCAGGAGGGGTGAGCGTCACCCCCATCAGGCGCAGGAACTCGACGTACACCTTGTCGGGCAGGCGATTGACGCGGTAGATGAGCTGATCGGTCAGGTAGGCGAACAGCTCCAGCAGCACCATGCCCGGATCAGACGGCGAAGCGTCGCTCCACTCGGGGCAGCTGGCCCGCAACTGGTCGCGCGCATCGCTGAGGAGCTGGTCGTAGGTGCGATCATCGAGGCACAGGGATGGCAGGGTCATGGCAGGTGTCCTGAGAAGAGCGCGAGCGACACGGAGAGGGAGCCGGTGCGCAGGGTCGAACGCACGCGGTAGTCGATGCGGATGTCCAAGCGCTCGCCATCCGCGGCATCGGCCTGGGCATCGACGGCGAGGACGTCGATGCGCGGCTCGAAGCGGGAGAGCGCCCGGCGCACGTGGTGGATGGCCAGACCGGCGGTGGTCTCGTCATTGGGCATGAAGGCGAGCCGCCTGAGGTCGCAGCCGTAGGTCGGGCGCATCACCCGTTCGCCCGGCGAGGTCGATAGCAGGAGCAGGATCGCCTGATGGATGGACGCATCGCCGTCGACCATCATCACATCGCCGCGGTTGCCGAGCGACAGGCCGAGCGCGCCATCGGCTGCCGAGGGCAGGCCGAAGCGCCAGGCACGGGTTCGCGACCGCGTCATGCGCGCTCCTCCAGCAGATCCTGCCCGGGCAGCCGGACGGTGTACTTCACCATCCCCGGGGGCGTCCCGTCGGTCAGGCCGGTCACGGTATCCAGGCAGGCGCGCCTGCCAGCGATGCGGATCAGCTCGGAATACCCGCTGGTCGCCTTGAGGGTCGCGGTGCACGGTTTGATGGTTGCGCCGACGTTGGGGCAGCCGGAGATCGGCCGGGCCTCGGGATCGTGCTCCACCAGCAGGCGGCGACCGGCGACGCGGACGAAATCCTGGAGCGGAGCCAGGCCCACCCCACCGAGCTGGTGCGCGCAGATCAGACGTGCGTCCTCGCTGAGCAGCTTCATCGGTCAGCCTTTCTCGAAATCGATCAGCCCGCCGCGGATGGTCACCGTCTGGCCCGGTGCTTCCAAGGTCAGGGGCACGGCATGGGCATGCAACAGCATGTGGGCGTCGCTCAGCTCGACGAAGCTGCCGGCGCGATTCTCGAAGCGCACCAGCTGATGCTGGTCGTCGAGGGTCAGGCGCTGGCCCGCTGGCGTGCGCAGGGAATAGCGGCGGACCTTGCCGCCCTCGATGCCGCTCTCGGGCGGTCCGTCGCCGCCATACAGGCCGCCCAGGACAACCCCGCGCGACGGATCGCCTTCCGGGAACAGGACCAGCACGCGATCGTCGACATCCGGCAGCGCCACCAGGCCCTTGCCGGTGCCGGCGCCGACGCTGAGCACCTCGAGCCAGCCGCTCTCAAGCCCCCCGCATGCCGGCAGGGCGACCTGGATGCGGCCGAGCTTCTCCGGGTCATCGATGCGCAGCACCGTGCCGAGCGAGGCCATCCGGCTGAGCGCACGGGGGCGCGGCGCAGGGGGGGCGGAGTCCAGTTCGCAGAGGTAGCCGCGCCGGGCATCCAGGCAGTGGGTGACGGCAGTGAGGACGAAGCGGCCCTGGTGCTCGGGCTGGACCCCATCGACCTGCACGATGGCACCGGGGCGCAGGTCCGGGTCCCCCTCCGCAATGCCACGGAGCACCACCTCCTGGGCGATGCGGCGATCGAGCGACCCTTGCGCGAGGGCATCGGCCTGGTGCTCGTCCTGCACGCAGGCACCGGTCAGATGCACCTGGCCATCCGCGCCGAACAGCGCAGGGGGCGCGTGCGCGCTCACCGTGCAGCCGACCCGGGCGGAGTCCGCCGAGCCACGGCGCGCGAGCGCACGCTGGGGGTCCCAGCCGTGAGCCGAGACGCTGCGGCAGGCCGGATCGCCATTGACCTCGATGGTCGCCTCGAGCAGGTTTGCGCCAAGGGTCAGCGTCATGCCCTCGCCTTGGCCGTCGAGGTCGAGGAGACGGAGCCGCGTCCCATCGAGGACGAAATACCGGCCGCTGCGCTCGGCGATCTCCTCGAGCAGCTCCAAGTCGTTCTGCTGGGCCTGCAGCACGCGATCGAATGTCGGACCAGGGGATGGCGCGATGATCTCGAGGCCGAGATCGGCGACCAGATGGCGCGCCAGGCTCTCCAGGCTGATCGCGACATGTGCGCGCAGCGGCTGGCGCTTGCGCAGCCGATGCAGGAGGTCGTAGCCACGCACGCGGATCTCATGGCTGCCGCGCCGATAGCGGTGCTCGACCGCGGTCGCCTCGCCGCTGAAGAGCTCGCGATCGCTGCCCTGGACGACGATGCTGAAGGCGTCTCCGACCGCCAACGGCACATCCACCTCCCCTGAGGCATCCATCTCGAAGGTGAGCTCGCACAGCGCCGGCGCCTGCAGGCGCTGCTGCACCCGCACCTGGCTGAGGGCGCGCAGCCTGCCGCCCTCCAGGCGTTCGCCGGCGACGGTGAGGTCGATGCTGGTGGCTGCGCACAGGCTCTGCATCAGGCCTCCTGACCGCTGTCATCGTCGTTGTCGATCAGACGGCGGGCCACCAGCGGCGCCGGCGGCAGGCGCAGGACGGTGCCGCGCGGGAGGTGCTGCGGATCATCGATGCCGTTGCAGTGGGCGATGACGCGCCAGTAGTCCGGATCGCCATAATAGCGCGCGGCTATGGCGTCGAGGCGTTCGCCGTCGCCGTTGCCGTCGCCGACCAGCTCATGGCTGGGCATCGCGGCGCCATCGTCATCGTCGAAATCCAACGACGGCAGATCGTCGCCGGTGGGGGCGGTGGGGTCATCGTCTGCGGCCGCATCCGCCACCGGCGCGGTGCTCCCCGGCTCATCGACGCGCAGGAAGCGCATGCGCAGCCAGGAGCGATGCGGCATGCCTCCGGGGGTGAAGCAATCGAGCCGCTCCGCGACCGCGGACACCACGCCGGGGATGTTCCACTGCTTGCCCCAGAGCAGGCGGACGATTGGCAGCGACGGTCCGCCATCGGCACGCCAGCTGGTCTCGGTGAGCCGCCACAGCGGACCGCTGAGGTCGCGCACATCCTCGATCGCGCTGGTGGAGTCGTCCAGATCGGTATCGAAGAGCAGATCCAGCCGCAGCTCGGTGGCGCCGCCGCCGGTGCACAGCAGCGGCTCATCGCTCAGGCCACTGCCCGACAAGCTCCCGCCCAGGTAGCGACGGCTCTCGACTCCGGCTCGGCGGCGGATATCCAGCCCCTCGGGATTGAGCAGGCAGCGGATGTGCTCCTGGGTCTCCTCGACCACGAAGACTACGCGTTCCATGCGATCCCCCGCTGCTCGCCATCGAGCCGTCGGCGGTCGGCGAGATGGCGCTCGCAGGCCTCGATGAGAGAGTGCAAGGCATCGGCCCCCTCCTGCGCAGCAGGCAGTTCCGGCCAGTGCTCCGCCCGGGCATCGGTGCGCGCCCGCTCGGCGGCAGGCCGTGCGGGATGCTCCGGCGCGGAGGCCTCGGGCAGCTCAGGCCAGCGAATTGCTGGCGGTTCCCCCTCCAGGGCCTCGGCGTAGCGGATCGAGGTCGGACCTGCTGCTGCCAGGAGTGCTGGTTGCCCGGGCTGCCAGGCGGGCGAGCGCAGCCGCGCCAGCATCGCCTGCATGGCGGTGGCATGGGAGGTCGCCGCAGCGACGTCAACCGCGTCGGATGCATGGTGCAAGGATGGCTGGGACGGCAGAGATGGCTGGGACGGATGAGGCGTCTGCGCGTCCGTCGCCGGATGCCAGGCGCGGTGCAGCGGCGGAGTCGGCGATGCATCGAGCCCTGCCACCGGTTCGCCACGCAGCACCGGAGGTGGTATGCGAGCGGCCTGGAATTCGGCATGCGCTCCAGCGGGCAAGCGGGCGTGCTCAGGCGGTGCGCAGACCAGCGCACCTGGCGCTGACGGGCGTGGACCGTGCTGCTCATCGCCGAGGCCGCGCCGGTGCCCCGCATCGCTGGCTCCGCGAGACACCGGGGGATGCGCCAGGGGCGTCCGCTGCCGCAGTGCGCCGGCGGGCCGCGGACCGACCCCGACCGGCTGCGCCGCTGGTTCAGATTCAGCACTGCTCGTCAGTGCCGTCTGCGCTTCGGCAGGACCCTCCTGCTGGAATGCAACGCCGCCGCCCGCCAGCGGAGTGGGCGCCGCAGGAGCGGGAACGGGCGTGGTGCTGGTCGAACCACCGGGCACGACCCATCCTCCCCGTCCTCCAGCCGGGATGGCAGCAGGGCGACGAGCATCCACTACGGCGCGGCGCTGACCGCCTAAGCTCAGAAGGTGCCGTGGCGTCCGGCGGTCGCCCTGCGGATGCTTGAGCGGCTGCGTCCGCACCGTGGCGTCGTGCGCAGCGCCATCCGGCCGTAGCGCACGCTGACCGGCGCCAGGAGCGCCAGGCTGGAGCGGAGGCGCGCCTGGCAGGGCGCCCTGGCTGGCCAGGCGTTCGAGGAACCAGGGCGCCTGCATGGCCACCCGCTCGAGCCAATGGCCGGGCGGACCGCCCCATGACGTCGGTGCGTAGCTCGGCTCCTCGACCGCCGGGGCGGCGTTGCCCGGCTTCTGCTCGAGACGTCTGAGCGCCTGGGAACTCCAGTCGTTCAGCCGCCTCAGCAGGCTGCAGGTCAAGCGGTGGAGGAGACGACGGCGCACGGTCAGACGCGCTCGAGGGTATCGAAGGCGAGGGCCATCGACTCGAAGGCCACTTCCGAGGTCAGGGCGTTGAGCACCGCGCCATTCCAGCGGCTCACCCAGGCATTGCCGAGATCCCACTGGGTGAGGTGATTCACGCCCGCATCATCGAGCATGATGATCGAGATGTTCTTGCGCAGCACCGCGCCTTTGACGCCGGTCATCAGCCAGTCGAACATCTCCTGCGACGTGGTCAGGCCATAGCGCAGCTCGACCAGGCCGTAGTCGACCAGGCCGGGCAGCTGGTGGATGATCTGGGCATTGCCGGCTTCGCGGTAGCGGATCGGCTTGATGTCGATCTGCATGCCGCTCACCTGGGTGAAATGGCCCTGCACCACGCCCTGGATGTTGAGCGTGAAGCTGTAGGAACGGAATGGGTCGGGGCTGTCGCCGACCTGCGGAGTGGACGTCGAGGGCATGGATGGCTCCTTGGAGGCTACTTGGAATCAGTGGATGGGGCACCCGCCGTCTGGCTGATGCGGATGACGACGAATTCTGCCGGACGCACGACCGAGAGGCCGATGACGATCGCGACCTGGCCGGCTGAGATGACATCCTCAGGGTTGGTCTCGGCATCGCATTTGACGAAGAAGGCCTGCTCGGCGGTCTCGCCACGCAGCATGCCGCTGCGCCAGAGCAGGGTGAGGAAGGCGGAGATGTCACGGCGGATGGCCTTCCACAGCGGCTCGTGGTTGGTCTCGAACACCACCCACTGCAGCGCCTGCTCGAGCGAGCCCGAGACCATGGTCACGAAGCGGCGCACCGGCACGTAGCGGTACTCGCTCGCCGCATCGTCCAGGGTGCGTGCGCCCCACACCATCACCCCGCCGCTGCTGAAGGCGCGGATGCAGTTTATGCCGTGCGGGTTGAGCGTCCCCTGCTCCTCCTTGGTGACGGCATAGCTCACCCCCACCGCGCCGCGGATGCTCTCGTTGGCCGGAGCCTTGTTGACGCCACGCGTGCTGTCGGTGCGCGCGTAGATGCCGGCGATGTGGCCCGAAGGCGGGACCTCGACCAGCGTGCCGTTCAACGGATCGCTGATGGTGATCCAGGGGAAGTAGACCGCGCCGTAGCCGCCCTGGGACAGGCGCGGACGGAAGCCCTTCTTGTCCTTGGTGGACGTGGCGGCCGGGGTATCTCCATCCTTCTTCGCCTTGCCGAGCTCGACCAGGCCGACCTGGGTCAGCGCATCGATGCTCGGCACCTCGCCCGGGGCATCGAGGACAGCCACCCGGTCGCGCAGGCGTTCGCAATGGCTGAGCACCGCATCGTAGGCGGCCGGATCGGTCAGGCCGGGTGCGGCGACGATGGCGACCTCATCGATGCGCTCGAGCGCGCCGAGGGCATCGGCGAGGGCGCCGTTGGTTCCGGTGTTGACGACGTAGACGGTCGCACCGCCGTTGATCAGGAAGCCATGGACCGCCGTCGCCAACGGCGTGCTGGCGCTCTTGTCGGTGACGAACTCGCGCAGGAATTGCGACCAGGTTTCGATCCGGACCGCCTCCTTGACATGGGCGGCGGGGTTGGGTGCGAGTCCGACGAATCCAGCCACGCTGGTGCCGAGGGCCTGGATCGGCCGCAGTCCTGACGCGACCTCCTCGACGTACACGCCGGGGGTGGTGTAAGTGGGCATATCAAGTCTCCGTGATGGGGAAGGTGATGGTGAGGGTGCGGTCCTTGGCGATGAGGCGGGAGGGATCGATCTCCAGCTGGCGTCCACGGGCGAGGACGCGCATCAGCGAGGGCAGCGGATCTGCGGGGATGCCCGGGAAGGTGAAGCGGCCACGCTGGTCGGTATAGGTGGAGCGGTTCATCGCCGGTATCTCCAGGCGCGCGCCTGCCAGCGGGCGGGCTGCAGGACCGACGACCTGTCCCGCGAGGCCGGTCAGCACCGCGTCCTGGACTACCAGCTCGCGCACCAGGTGCCCGGTGGGCTCGGCGCGCTCGCGTCGCAGCAGCACCTGGATGATGAACCCGGGGCGCGGCACCTGGTGCAACGCGATCCAGGTCGCGGATGAGAGTCCAGCCAGATCGACATCGAAATCCGGATGATCGAGCGCCGAGGCGATCAGCAGCCCGAGCAGGCGGTGCTCGTCGCGGCGGTCGGCGGACACCGTCGTGATCAGGTAGCGGGCGGCATATTGCAGCGCTGCGCCACGACCAGAGCTGATCGGACGCGAGGGCGGCGCGGCGGCGAGCTCGAGCAGATAGCATACCACGCGTGGACGCTTGTCCGCCGGGGCATCGCTCCAGGCAAGGGCCACCTCGGCTCCGGGGCAGATCCCGGAAGCCCATGCACTCAGCCGGTCATCCGCGGATTCGATCATAGGAGATGCGACCTGTTCACGTTGATGGTAACTACCCACGCGGGCGATTAATCGGAAGTCCTGAGCCGCATGTCGCGGCATGACCGAGATCGCTTACCAGTAGGGGCCTGACGCCGACGGCCAGATGAAATAGCTTTCGAATGCCATGACTTCGCAGGCGAGGCAGATGACCAGCAGCCATGGTCGGCGCTGGAAGGCCAAGAAGAACGGGATCTCATCCGAGAGGGTGTAGAGCGGGCGGTAGGACAGTCGGTTGATCACGCCGATGCCGCCGATGATGGCCATGCAGACACCGGCGGTGATCGGTGCCGGCTGCCGGGTGGCGATGCCGCCAACGATGGAGCGGACGCCGACCAGCATCGCGATCAGGCAGATGATGACGCAGATCGCATCCCACACCTGCGTGCGGCGCATGCCACGACGCTGGGGGCGCAGCGGAGGGGCCGTCATGGCTGCGCTGTGCGGCAGGAGATCAATGTCCTGCCCGTCCGATGTCTGCAGGCGCGCTCGGTGCATGGCCCGGTGACTGGAGTGCGGCAGCGGGCAGGATGCCTGCAGCCCGGGCGGCGATTGGCAGTGGAGCCGTGATCACTCCGCTGGCAGTCAACGCGCGTACATGCATGTGCGAGTCTCCAGACGTCCATCGTGGTCCGGTCTGCAGGGATGGCATGCTCTCGGCGTGGCCGGAGCATCCTGCCGTCACTCCAGCGCGGGCCAGGTAACTACCGCCGAGCGCCAACAACCGGAAATCCTCCCCACCGCCGGACGGTGACGGTCAGCCACCGTCCTCAGCGCTACCCTGCATCGCCGCATGCCGGCCCGGCCCACGCAGATCGCGCAGCGATCGCTGCGTGGCAGTGACGGGCGGCATGCTGTCGGGGAGGTCCTGGCATGCCCGAGCGAATGCATAGAGTGCAGCGGACCGTGATCAGCGCGATCGCGGCATCGCGGCACAGTGCCGCCAGTCCGCAAGGTGCCACCCACATGCCCGCTCCCGCGCTCTACGACGTCGCCATCATGGGCGGGGGATTGGCCGGGCTTTCCCTCGCCATCCAGCTCAAGCGCCAGCGCAGCGCCACCACCATCGCGATCATCGAGAAGCAGGCGCACCCGCTGCCGGAGGCCGCGCACAAGGTGGGGGAATCCAGCGTCGAGGTCGGCGCACGCTACTTTGCCCAGGTGCTCGGGCTCAGCGAGCACCTCCAGCAGGCGGAATTGCCCAAGCTGGGCCTGCGCTTCTTCTTCTCCGCCCACGGCAACCATGACATCGCACGGCGGCTCGAATTCGGGACCAACGCCTACTTCCCGGCCGGCAGCTTCCAGCTCGACCGTGGCCGCTTCGAGAACGCCCTCGGCCAGGAATCGCTGCGGCTCGGCGCCGACTTCCACCACTCCACCAGCATCACCGGCATCGACCTGGGGAAGGCGGGTGATAGCCATGGCATCACCACCAGGGACGTCGCTGGTCACGAGCGCCCCTTGCGCTGCCGCTGGCTGATCGATGCCAGCGGCCGATCGGCGCTGCTGAAGCGCCGGCTGGGCCTGCAGAAGAAGAATGGCCATCATGCCCATGCGGTGTGGTTCCGCTATGCCGAGCGCATCGACATCGACGATTGGTCCAGTTCGTCCTCCTGGCAGGAGCGCAATGGCGGACGGCGACGGTGGTTGAGCACCAATCATCTGATGGGGCCCGGGTACTGGGTCTGGCTCATCCCCCTGGGATCGGGGTCGACCAGCGTCGGCATCGTCGTGGACGCCGCCCTGCATTCGTTAGAGGCGATGTCCACCCACGACCAGGCCTGCGACTGGCTCGAACGCCATGAACCGCAATGCGCCGAGATGCTGCGCGGAAGGCGGGAGGTGCTCCAGGACTTCCGTCTCCTCAAGGACTACTCCTTCTCCTGCGACACCGCCTTCTCGACCGACCGCTGGTCCCTGGTCGGCGAGGCCTGCGCCTTCCTCGACCCCTTCTATTCGCCCGGCAGCGACTACATCGCCATGGGCAACACCCTCACCAGCGACCTCATCCTCAAGGACCTTGCCGGCAGCGCGATCGTTGAGCCGGTGGCAGCCTACAACAACCTCTACCTCCATCTGTTCACCAGCAACCTCACCCTCTTCGAAGGGCAGTATCCCATCTATGGCAATGCCCAGGTGATGTCGTTCAAGATCATCTGGGACTGGGCCTACTACTGGTCGGTGACGGCATCGCTGTTCTTCCATGATCGCCTGACCGACATCGCCATGCTGCTGCGCATCCGCCGCACCCTCAAGCGCGCCGGCCGGCTCAACGGCCAGATGCAGGCGCTGCTGCGCGCATGGCATGGCTGCGGCAACCTCGCGGTGGGGTCCGGCTTCGTCAACGTCGCGACCATCCCCTTCATGGTGGAGCTCAACCGCTCGCTCACCCAGGAGATGGACGCGGCCGCCTTTGAGGGCCATTTCGCCGCCTGCCTGGCGCTGCTCCAACGCCTGGCAGGGGAGATCGTCGGCCATGCCTCGCGCCAGCATCCAGGCCTCGACCAGGGAGAGCTCGCGCGCCTGGCGAGCGCCTCCCTGGAGCTGCTCGCGCCAGTCCAGGCGATGCTCGAAGCGGGCGACGGCCCGGAGGTCGGGTGATTGGCGGCCAGGCGCTCCGCCGGCGCAGCCGCGCTAGGCGGGCGGGATGGTGATGAAGCGCGGTGGCAGCAGTATCCGCTGCGGCTCGTCTGGCAGCTGGCCGCCGAGGCGTGCTTCGAGCAGACGGACCAGCTCGATGCCGCTGCGGTGATTGTCCTTGTCGACCGTGGCCAGCGGCTGGGTCGCCTCGCATGCGCGTTCGTCAAGGCAGCTCTCCCAGTAGCCATCGTAGCCGACCAGCGCGATGTCCCGCTGCGGCACCAGACCGAGCAGGCGCAGCGCGGCCGCGATCGGGTAGACCTCGCCATCGCTGGCCACCAGCAGGGCATCGACGGGCTCGGGCCCGCGCAGCCGCTCGGCGAGGTAGCCCGCGAACAGCCTGGTGCGGGCGGCGAAGCGCTCGCCGGCGGCGAGATCCTCGACCTTGAGCCTGCCGGTCACGAACACCGGCTCCTGGGTCGCCAAATCGGCGCTGCGCATCGCCGCATCGGCCCCGGCGATGCGGCTCTGCACCCAGTGCAATCGGCGATCCTTGGTGGTGACGAAGGCGATGCGCCGGCGGCCCTGGGCGATCAGCCAGGCGCACAGCTGGCGCGAACCGGCGGCATGATCGTGCTCGATGCGGTCGCAGGTGGCATAGCCCTCCTCGCCGCTGTTGACCACCACCGGTATGCCGGCCTCGCGCAGCGCCACCACCAGCCGCCAGGTGCCAGGGGCTTCGCAGGCGCGCATCGGCACCAGCACGCCGCGCGGACGCTGGTGGATGAGCTCGGACAGACCGGCCTCGTCCAGGCCGTTGGGTGGCAAGGCCATGAGCGCACGACCACTGGCATGCAGCTCGTCCAGCGCGCCGACATCGACCGCAGCCGAGTAGCCGCTGCCACGGTAGCGATCCGGGACGTTGGCGTGCGCACTGACCAGGACCACGGTATTGGCCATCAGGGCGGAGGGCGCGGGACGTTGCGGCAGCACCTGGTCGAGCACCAGCCGGCCGCGCACCCACCCCTCCCGTTCAAGCACCACCAGCGCGGCACGCACGGTGCCACGACTGACCTCCAGACGGTCCGCCAGCTGCTGCTCGGCGGGCAGGCGTTCGCCCGCCGGTGGCTGGCCGGCCGCCAACCAGCTGCGCAGCTGCCGCACCGTGCGGGCACGGGGCGATGAGTCCTGGAGTGCTGATGGCACCATGGATGTCATTGTAGCAGGGCGGTCATTAATTGCGATTGCAGGATCATCCTGAATAAGGCGTGTGCGCCGAGGACTCGGGAATTTCCGTCAATGATATGTGGTAACTTGTTTTATGACGATATCGATGTCCATGGCACGCCGTCATCTCTGGTCACAATATGTCACACCTCGCCGACCGACCGTGGCACCGTCGGTCGGCGGCGCAGTTGCCGACACCGCTCAGCGCGTGGCGGCGACCCCGGCGCGCAGGCCGAGGGTCGAGATGGGCCCGCGACCGTCGGGGGAGCGCGGCAGAGCACACGACGGTCGCGCTGACGATCAGCTGCCACCGCGCTGGCTGCAGGGCGAGACGCCGCAGCGAGCGAGACAGAATCACGCTGAATTAATAAAGCACAATTTCAGGCAATGAAATCACCAAAGCCCGGCGTCTCAGAGATGTGCGGCGATTGGACGTTATATCAACGATTGTCGCCAACGAGCCGTATCAGATGCCGCCGGCCGAGCATGGCCTTGCCCCTGTCAGCACCAACTCCCAGCGTGAAAACGACAAATACCATGATCGCCACCCCACGTCTCGCTGCAGCCTGCCTCCTGCTCATCGGCAGCTTCGGCGCACGCGCGTGCCTGCCAGGTGCCGATGGTGCGCCAACGCCCAAGCTGTTCGACGGCGTCAGCCTCGCGGGTTGGGAAGGCTCGACCGCCTCCTGGCGCGTTGACGGCGGGGTGATCATCGGCGAGATCGCCAGCGGTGCGCACCTCGAGCGCAACGAGTTCCTCTTCAGCACACGCGAGCTGCACGACTTCGAGCTGACGGTCGAATACCGAATAACCGGCCTGCCGAGCGCCAATTCCGGAATCCAGTACCGCAGCGCGCGCCGCGCGGATGGCGAAGCGGTTGGCTATCAGGCCGATCTCGACGACGGCGCCACCTGGCTCGGCCGGGTCTACGAGGAGAATGGCCGGGCGGTGATCGCCGAGCGCGGCACGCGCGTCTCGATCGCGCCGGATGGCCGGCGCTTCGTCGATGCCTTCGCCACCCCCGACAGCTTCCGCCCTGGCATCCATGCCAATGACTGGAACACCTATCATCTGCGGGTGGCGGCTTCCCATAGCGAACTGTGGATCAATGGCATCCTCTTCAGCGCCTTGGACGACCACCAGGTCGGCGCCGCGGCATATGGAGGCCGCATCGCCTTCCAGCTCCACGCCGGGGACGGGCCGTCGAAGATCGAATTCCGCAATCTCCACGTCCTCGAGCTGGGCACCAGCGAGGGCCCAAGCGCGGCGACGGCTGCGGCCAATGCCCCCGCAGGAGCCCAGGCAGGGATCCAGGTGCTGGGCGATGACGGCAAGCCGCTCAACCTCGGTTTCGAGACCGGCACCCTCGAGGGCTGGAACGTCGAGGGCAATGCCTGGGATGGTCAGCCGATCAAGGGCGACACGGTGTCACCGCGCAAGCCCGGCCAATCGAGCAACCACGTCGGCAGCTATTGGCTCGGCGGCTACGAGAAGGTCGGCGATCAGGGCACCGGCACGCTGACCTCGGCCACCTTCACCGTCACCCATCCGTGGGCGAGCTTCCTCATCGGCGGTGGGCGGGACAGCACGCAGACCCGGCTCGAACTGGTCGACGCAAAGAGCGGGACGGTCTTCCACACCGCCGCGGGCGAGGACAGCGAGAGCATGCGCCGGGTGGCGGTCGATCTGACGCGCGAGCTGGGCAAGCACATCTTCATCCGCATCATCGACCAGGGCACCGGCGGCTGGGGCCATATCAACTACGACGATTTCGTCTTCCATGACCAGGCCCCGACCGTCGCCGCCGCCCGGGCGCCCAGCGGCCGGCAGAACGACAGCCCGGTGCTCTGGCATCTCGAGCCCAACCCGGCCAGACCGACCACAGTCGCCTGCCCGGAGGCGCAGACGCTGGTCGCCGGGATGATGCTCACCCATGGCTTCCAGGCCGAGCTGATCGCCGCCGAACCGGAGGTGCGCCAGCCGATCGCCTTCACCTTCGACAGCCGCGGCCGGATGTGGGTCGCCGAGGCCTACTGCTATCCCAACCGCCAGCCGGAGGGCAAAGGGACGGATCGCATCACCATCTTCGAGGATGTCGACGGCGATGGCAGCTTCAGGAAGCGCAGCGTCTTCATCGAGGGCCTGAACCTGGTCAGCGGCCTGGCGGTGGGTTGTGGCGGGGTGTTCGTCGGCGCGGCGCCGCAGCTGCTGTTCATCCCCGACCGCAACCACGATGACATCCCCGACGGCCCCCCCGAGGTGCTGCTCGACGGATTCGGCCTGGGCGACACGCATGAGACCCTCAACAGCCTGACCTTCGGCCCGGATGGCTGGCTGTACGGCAACCAGGGCGTCTTCAACAGCGCCCTGATCGGCAAGCCCGGCACCCCCAATGACCAGCGCGTCCCCATGCATGCCGGGGTCTGGCGCTTCCACCCGCTGCGCCATGAATTCGAGATCTTCGCCTCCGGCGGCAGCAACCAGTGGGGCCTCGACTTCAACGAGGTCGGCCATCTCTTCATCACCCATTGCCGGAGCTTCTGGGGCGGCGGCGGCACCAGCTACGTGGTGCGCAACGGCTACTACTGGAACCAGGTCAATGCCAACTACGCGCCCTTCATCTCAAATGCCGGCATCGAGGCCGCCCCCGGGCTGAAGAACTTCCTGCTCGCTTCCTCGCGTTACGATGACGGCGAGGGCGGCGCGGGGAAGCCGGGTTCAGGGGCGATCTTCGGCGGCCATGCGCATGTCGGCACGTTGATCTACCTGGGCGACAACTGGCCCGACATCTACCGCGACCATGTGTTCACCAACAACATCTTCGGCGCGCAGATGAACCACCAGGAGAACGTCCGCCAGGGCTCCGGCTACGAGACCCTGCATGCCGGCTATGACATGATGTGGGTGCCGGATCCGCACTATCTCGCGGTCAACATGCTGACCGGTCCTGACGGTGCGGTCTACATGATCGATTGGTGCGATCTCCAGCACTGCCACACCCCCGACCACGAGAAATGGGACCGCAGCAACGGACGCATCTACCGCATCTCCTATGCCAAGACCTACAAGCCGAGGAAGGTCGACCTCAGCGTCATGAGCGACGTTGAGCTGGTCGCGGCCCAGAGCCACCACAACGACTGGTTCTGCCGCGCTGCACGCCTGCTGCTGCAGGAGCGCGCGCAGCTTCGCCCCATCGATGCCAAGGCGCTCCAGGATCTCCATGACCTGCTCTCGGCCGGCAGCGCGCCCGCCCTCACCCTGCGCGCCCTGTGGTGCCTGCATGTCATCGGCAAGCTCGATCAGTCCACGGTGGAGCAGGCGCTGCACGATAAGAGCGACGCGGTGCGCGGCTGGGCGATCCAGCTCGCCACCGAACGGCCAGCAGCCTTCCTCGTCCCGGTGCCGACGCTCGCACAGCTGGCCGCCCAGGACCCTTCCGCAGCCGTGCGCCTCGCCATCGCCTCGGTGCTGCCGCTCCTGCACGGCGACGATCTGTGGTCGGTCGCCGAGGCCCTGGCGGCCCACCCGGAGGACGCCGATGATCGCTACCTGCCCAAGATGATCTGGTTCGGCATCGCCCGCGCCTGCGCCGCAGATGCCGCTCCCGCCCTCGCCCTGGCGCAGAAGACCCCCCTGGTCAGCCTGGCCGATTCGATCAGGTGGTTCTGCGCGACCCAGCCCAAGGGGCGGGAGCCGCTGCTCGCCACCTTCGCCGCCATGGATGACGCCGGTGTGCTCAAGACGCTCAAGCTGATGTCCTTCGCGCTCAGGAGCGAGGCCGCGGTGCCGATGCCGGCGAACTGGCCGGCGCAGATGGCGCGCATCAATGACCATGGGCCGGCCGAGGCCAGGCAGATCGCCGACCAGCTCAGTGTGCAGTTCGGCGATCAGCAGGTCCTCGCCCGCACACGCGCCAAGCTCGCGGACGAGAAGACACCGCCGCAAGAGCGGCGTTCGGCCTTCGAGCTGCTCAAGCGCAGCGGCGACCCGCAGGCCGGCATGGTGTTCATCACCCTGCTCGATGCCCCGCAATACCGCTCGGAGGTCATCCCGCTGCTGTCGCGCTCGAGCGAGCCGGCGATCGCATCCGCCCTGCTCAAGCGCTATGCCTCCTTCAGCGAGCCCGACCGCGCCTCCGCGCTGAACACCCTGACCTCCCGCGCCGCCCTCGCCGCGCCTCTGCTGGCGGCGGTGCAGGACGGCAGCTTCGACAAGAAGCAGCTCTCGGCGCTGCGCATCCGCCAGCTGCGCAGCCTCAATGACGCCGCCATCGATCGCATCCTCGATCAGTCATGGGGCAAGATCAGCGATCCCTCGGCTTCGGCCAAGGTCACTATCGCGCGCCTCAAGAAGGCCTACCAGGAAGCCCCTCTGTGGGCCTATAGCGCCGAGCACGGCAAGGAGATCTTCCAGCGTACCTGCACCATCTGCCACTCCCTCAACGGCGTCGGCGGCAAGATCGGCCCCGACCTCGGTGGCTCCTGGCGCAACGGCGTCGACTATTTCCTCGAGAATATCATCGACCCCAATGCCGTGGTAGGCGAAGATTACCAGCTGCACGTCATCACCAAGAAGGACGGTTCGGTGGTCTCCGGCCTGCTGGAGAAGGAGACCGAGACCACGGTGGTCATCCGCTCCCTCGCCGACTCCACCCCGGTGCCCAAGTCAGAGATCAAGGAGCACCAGAAGCTCGCCCAATCGATGATGCCCCCGGGGCTGTTGGAGTCGCTGCCGGAGAAGGACGCGCTCGAGCTGCTCAAGTTCCTCACCAGCAAGAACTGAATTGCCCCTGCGCTCAAGGGCCCATCAGCCCTTGGCGAGATCCGCCAGCACCCCGGAGGAGTCGGCAAATCTGTCGCTCTCGACGCCCAGGCACTGCATCATGGTAAGGAAGAGGTTGCACAGCGGGGTCTTGCTCGGCAGGACGATGCTGCGACCGGGCCTGATCACCCCGCCGCCGCGGCCGGCGAGCATGACCGGCAGGTTCTCGCGGCCGTGGGTGTTGCCATCGCTCAGGGTGCCGCCCCAGAACACCATGCTGTTGTCGAGCAGGGTGCCGCCGTTCGCCTCCTTGATCCCCTTCATCCGTCCGAGCAGGTAGGCGACCTGATCGGCGTGCCAGAGGTTGATCTTGCGGTACTGGACCAGCTTCTCCGCGCTCTCGGTGTAGTGCGACGATTCATGATGGGTGGACTTCACCCCGTCGATGAAGGAGTAGTTGATGTCATTGCGTTCATTGCCGAACATGAAGCTCGCCACCCGGGTCGAGTCGGTCCAGAAGGCGAGGGTGATGATGTCCAGCATCAGGCGCGTGCGGTTGGTGTGGTCCCGGCCATCGAAGGCCACCGCCATGCCGCCCAGCTGGCCGACCGCCCGGGTCGCCGCCGGATCGACCCGGCGATCCTTGGCCAGCTCCTTGATCTCGCGCTCCAGCTGGCGCTCGACATCGCGCACCGAGGTCAGGTATTCATCGAGCTTGCGCTGATCGCTGACCGACACCTTGAAGCGCAGCGAGGTGGCATCGTTGAGCACATAGTCGAGGACGCTCTTCTTGTCGTCCTCGCTCAAGGCCATGGTCACCGCGCCACCCGCCTCGCCCTTCTGCCCTGGAGTGCGGAATAGGCGGTCGAAGGCGCGCTTGGGATCGATCTCGTTTGGCACCGGAGTGGTTGGCGAGCTCCACGACAGCTGGTTGTCGTACATCCTCGCCCAGCCGCTGTCGACGCCCCCCACCGGTGCCTGCATGTTGAGGTTGATGGAGGGGAAGCGGGTGACCGCGCTGGTGCAGCGTGCGGCGAGCTGATCGACCGAGATGCCACCGACATCGACATCTGCTCCGGCGGTCTTCTTCACCACCGTACCGGTGTAGAACCCCGCCTCATTGGCGTAGTGGGAGATGGAATCGGCGGTCGCCGCCTTGTTCCACAGGTTGGCGAGCAGCAGCATGTCTGTGCAGTAGGGCTGGAGCGGCTTGAGCAGCGGCTTGAGCTCGCCCAACGGACCTGCGGCATCGGGCTGCCATTCCTTATGGTAGGTGCCGCACGGCAGGTTCATCAGCAGCATGCGCACCGGCGCATGCGGCGGCTTGAACTTCGGTTCGGGCGAAGACGCCTTGGCCGGCTCGCCGGCGCCCAGGCCCCTGGGCGTGAGTGCCTCGAGCAGCGGCAGGGCGACGGTGACGCCGAGTCCACGCAGGCAGGTGCGACGGGAGATCGGATTGGATGGGCTCATGGGCGTGGCTCCAGGTCGATGCGTGGCATCGGATGCGGTGCGGTGGCTGCCGTCGCCGGGGCGGCGGGGGAGATGGTCGGATTGCGCTTCATGCGGAAGGGCAGGCTGGCGACGATCTCGGCGATCAGCGTCCGTGCCTTGTAGCCATCGGCAGCCAGCGCGGTGACGATCCGCCGCACGGACGGGCGGTCGTAGCGTTCGATGCCGCGGCCGAGGGCGTAGGAGAGCATGCGCTCCACCACCGTGGTGACGATGCGCTCCTTGCGCTTCATCAGCAGCTTCTTGAGTTCCTGCGGGCCGTTGAAGGTCTCGCCGCTGGGGAGCGTACCGACGGTTTCGAGCTGCTCACCCTGATCGCCATGGTCGCGCCACCGCCCGAGGGCATCGAAGTTCTCCAGGCCGAAGCCGAGGGGGTCGATGCGCTGGTGGCAGCCGTTGCAGGCGGGATCGGCACGATGGCGCTCGAGGCGATGGCGCAGGTCCATCTTGGCGAGGTCGCCGGTCGCCTCAGGCAGCGGGGGGACCACCGGCGGCGGCGGCGGCGGGGGAGTCGAGAGCAGCTCCTGCAGTATCCATTTGCCGCGCAGCACCGGGCTGGTGCGGGATGGGCGCGAGGTGGCGGCCAGCACGCCGGCCATGCCGACCAGCCCGCCGCGGCGGCCATCGCTGACCTGGACGCGCTGGAAGCCCTCGCCTGGGGAGCTGCCCAGGTCGTACAGCCGTGCGAGCTCAGCATTGACATAGGCATAATCGCAATCGATGAGGTCGAGCAGGCTGCGATCCTCGCGGATGAGCGACTGCATGAACGCCACCGGCTCCTCGATCATGGCCGAGCGCAGGGCCTCGTCGTAGGCGGGGAACTGCTTGGCGTCGGGACCCTGTCCATCGCGCAAGGCCGCCGTGCCGAGCCATTGGCCGACGAACTGGCTGATGAAGAACTGCGCACGCGGATCGGCGAGCATGCGTCTGGCCTGCGCCTGCAGCTCGGCTGGCTGGCTGAGCTTGCCCTCCTTGGCCGATGCCATCAGGATATCATCCGGCATGCTCGACCAGAGGAAGTACGACAGCCTGGATGCCATCTCGTACGGAGACAGCGCCCAGGGATCCCTGCCGCCATGGCTCTCCTCGACGCGGAAGATGAAGTTCGGCGAGGTCAGCGCAGCGGCATAGGCGAGATGCAGGGCATCCTCATGGGTCACGTTGTTGCGCTTGACCGCGCGATCGTAGATGCGCACCAGCGCCTGGACATCGCCGGTGGTGACCGGATGGCGCCAGGCGCGCGGCAGGAATGCGGTGAGCGACTGCTCGACCGCCCTGCGCCTGGCCTGGGGCGTATCCTTTTCGGCATGGACCAGCTGCAGCCGCTCGGGCCGTGCGCGCTCGACCACCGAAAGCGCGGTATCGAGCAGCCGATCGAGCAGAAGGGGCGAGACGAATAGGCCGTCGGCATTGTTGTCGAAGCCGCCATTGCCACCGGCATTGTCGGCGGGGAACGCCTCGGCGGGATTGCCTTCGACGCCCAGGAGATCGGCGATGGTGCGGTTGAACTCGGCCCGCGTCAGGCGGTGTATGGTGACCCAGCCGGGGTCCTTCGGCTCAGCGCCGTCTGGACCATCGAGCGCCGCATCGATCCACGCCGCCAGGTGCTCACGCTCAGTGATGCTCGGCTGCGGCTTGCCTTCCGGCGGCATGTCCTGGCCGATGATCGCCTCGCGCGCCTTCTCCCAGGCATCCGCGTGCGCAGGGCTGGCGTCGGGCTGCCCCAGGCTCTCGAGATCGTAATCGCCCTTGTGCTTGGTCGCCGAGTGGCACGAGATGCACAGATGGGTCAGCAGGTCGCGCTCGGACTCGGTCGCGGCCGCAGCGGCCTGCGCGCATGAGCCGATGGCAAGGCACAGCAGCAGTGCGCAGCGCATCATGGCTCACTGCCCAGGCGGTGGCGGAAGCGGCGGTCGAGGCGCTCGATGGAGTCACCATCCAGGGCCCGGTCGTAGACCAGCACTTCCTGCAGATCCCCGCCGAAGCTGTAGGGCTCGTCGGCCGGTGCATGCGGGCGGCCGATGTGGAAGCGGCGCCAGGCCACCGGCCGAGGCATGTCCATGCGGGCGATAAGACGGCCATCGACATAGGCCGATCCCGAGCCATCGGCGTAGGTGATGACATAGCGCCGCCAGGACTGCAGTCGCAGGCTGCCGGGCGGCAGCTGGTCGGGGGTGAAGCGGATGCCTCCTCCCAGCGCCCCGACCCCGGCGAAGATGCCGCCCTGGGCATCGCCATGGAAGGTGAAGCTGCCCCAGCCGCAGCCGATGGTCTGGCTCCATGCGCCCAGGGAAGTGGGGCGCAGGAGGATGGCCACCGTATAGGCGTGGAATTCAGGCCAGGCCATCGGGCATTCCAGCCAGTCGCGATGGGCATCGAACGACACCGCCGCATGCGTGCCTGCCGCCGCCGGCAGCAGCCGCGGCTGCCGATCAGCCTCGGCCTGGCTGAGATCCAGGCCGAGCGGGCCCTGGTCGCGCCATTGCCAGACCAGCCCATCGTGATCCGCCGAGATGCCACGATCAGCATCGAGCCAGAGCTGCAGGCCGGCCATCGGTGGCGTCTCGTCGACCTCCTGTGGACGCCGGAGATGGACGACCGCCAAGACGGCATGCTCGCTGATCTGCACCAGCTCGCCAGCTCCGACTTGGACCAGGGCATGGTCGGCTCGCCGCTGGACCTGCACCCGGCCTTCGTCGACCGAGACCTGCTCCTGCGCACCTCCGAGCACCGTCAGCCGCGTGCCGAGCACGGTGGTATCGGCGCGCGGCGTGGAGATGGTCATCGCCAGCCCGAGCGGCTGCTTGCGCACGTCGGCGCGGACCTCGCCCTGCTCGATGCTGAGATGCTTGGCGCCATGATCGAGGGCGATCACCAGGCGAGAACGGCCCAGGACATTGACCACCGTACCGTCGCTGAAGCACAGCGATGCCCAGCCCCGCTCCGGCAGTTCCAGGCGATCGCCATCCCGCACATCGCAGCTCTCGCCAGCCGCGACCACCGCGGCCCCAAGGTGCGCTGCTCCGGCGGCGGCGACCAGGTTCGCCACCACCGGCTTCGGGGCGTATCGCTGCCAGACCATCCCGAGCGCCACCGCCGCGACCAGTACCGCCGCCATCGCCGCCGCTGCGCCCAGTCTCCGCACCCCGTTTGGACGTAGCCGCCGGCGCACTATGCGCTCGCTCGGCGGCACCACCGGCGCGAGGCCCTGGCGAACGGCAGCGGCGCGCGCCACGCGTGCGAGCGCCTGATCGAAATGCAGCTCACGCAGGAAGGCGCGCGCTGCCTCCGGATCGCGCAGGGCGGCGTCGAAGCGCGCCTGCTCCTCGGCGCCCAGCGCCTCTTCGTTCCACTGCTGCAGCAGCTCGCTTCCGGATGGCGTCTGGTCGGCCATGGTCAGCGTCCATCCGCCGCGAGGCGGCGCTCGACGCAGGTGCGCAGCACTTCGCGCACGCGGTGCAACATGACCTTGACGTTCGCCACCGACACGCCGAGCTGGCCCGCCATCGCCGCCACCGGCTGCTGTTCGGCATAATGCAGTCGCACCAGGTCGCGTGAACGGCCGGTGAGCACATCGATGCAGCCATGCAGCGCGAGTTCGCGGGCGGAGAATTCCTGTTCGAGCTCGGCCGCGACCAGGGCGAGGGTGGCGAGCGCCTGCTGGTCGCTCACCCCGCTGCGCCGCGGGCCGTTGCGGCGCAGCCAGTCCACCGCCTTGTGCTGGGCGATCCCCACCACCCAGCCGGTGAAAGAGCGGCGTTCATCGAAGCCAGGCAGCGCCTGGAATGCCGCCAGCGCCACCTCCTGCATGACGTCCTCGACTGCCGTGCGATCACGTAGTTGCGCCGTCAGCACGCTGACCACCACCGGCTGCGCCTGCATCCACAGCTGCGTGAAGCGGAATTGCGGCGATGGCTCCATACCCACTCCTTCGCTCACCTGGGTCGCCAGGTTACAGGATACCTCTGCACTCACGACCGGCGTCGTGCCACAGCGCGGCAGCACGACCGCGACAACCATCGTAACATGTTATAAAATCAAGTATTACAATATTTCCGCGGTGGGTGGGTGCCAGCCCTTTCGAGAACATGCTCGGCTCGGCCCTTCGCGCTGGCGCGGGAACCCCACCGGGCAGCGCCATCCGGCTGCCCCACCTGCGCGGTAGGCACCGGAGATGCCGTGGTTGCGCACCTGCTATCTCCAGGAGCGCGCGACCACCGGCCGGCGTTGGCGCGGAAGTCCAGTGCCGATGGTTGCGCTGACCACCGGGGGACATACAAACCGAGCGCAAACCAGGGAGACCCTCATGCGTGCTTACGTCATCCTTCCCCTACTGGCCCTCGCGGTGGCCCTCGGCAGCTGCGGCGGCGGCTCGAGTAAATCCCGCCTTGAGGCCTCCTTCCCTGTCGGGCAAGCTCCTACCGTGACGAGTCCCGCCGGCGTGACCGTCGCGATCAACCACTATAAGCAGTCCGATCACTACCTGATCGTCACCCTGACCATCACCAATGGCTCCAAGGCTCCGATCCAGTTCCATACCGGCCAGGGCATGAATCTCGATGGCTTCCGCGCCACCCTCGAGGGCCAGTCGTTCATCGCCGTCCGCCCCCACGGCGGCTTCAATCCCTGGACCGGCTATACGCCGCCCTCGAATTCCCCGGCTGGCGAGTTCGAAGTGCCTCCTGGCATCAGCACCACGATCGAAGTCCGCTTCGATTTCAAGGTTGATCGCAAGGACTACGACTGGGTGGTCTCGGTGCTGAACCTGACCTCCGGCGGCCAGGTCCTGCCTGAGATCTCCATCCCCTTCCCCGGACCCGGCGGCCACTAGCCGGGCTCGACCTCAGCACGTGCCGCCCGCCACCGGGGGGCATGCCGCTGGTGGGCAGTGCCAGGATGCAATCGAAGCCGCTCCTCACGGGGCGGCTTCGATCGTTCGTGCGAACGCACACCGTGCTCAGCGACCCGGATCGCGAGCGCCCTGGCCGGCAGGTCCAGCGGCAGCTGGCATCGGGTAGGAGGGGCAGTTGCCTACCCCGTCCTCCCACACCACCGTACGTACTGTTCAGTATACGGCGGTTCATAAAGAGCGATTTGCCCGCAGATACCCATCGAGGAGACTAACGAGACCAAGCTCGCTGAAGAAGGCGTTAGGAGCGGCAAGTCCCATATGACGGGACTTTGAGTTCCGCCATGGTCCCTTGCCGGTGTTTGCAGATTTCTGGGCCTGTTCTGGGTCCAGTCCGCGCGACACTAGTTCGCGGTATCGGGTCTTTTGCCGCTTCCACTGACGCCACATGATACAGCGCAGCTTCCGTCTAAGCCATTGATCCAATGCCACGAACGTCGCCTTTACTTCCGCTTTTCGGTAGTACGTCACCCAGCCGCGGAGGATTGGTGCCATTTCCTTGATGGACGCGCCGAGGTTCTTCCCCCGCGCTCTGTGGAAATGCTCATTCATCTTGTCCCTGAATCGCTTAGCCGATTCTGGGGACACGACTACCCTCGACTGGTATTGTGGCGTGAACGTAAATCCCAGAAACTTGCGTTTCCAGGGTCGGTCCACAGCACTCTTCTCCCGGTTGATCTTCAAGCGAAGCACTTCCGCCAGGAAGCGCTCCACCGATGCCATGACCCGCATTCCGGCTGCCTCTGACCGCACGTACACGTTGCAGTCATCGGCGTACCGTACAAAGCGGTGCCCTCGTCGCTCGAGTTCCTTATCCAGCTCATCGAGCAGGATATTGCTCAGGAGCGGCGACAGCGGCCCACCCTGGGGAGTTCCCTGGGTACGCTCTGACACCAGCCCGTCCTCCATCATTCCCGCCGTCAGATAACGGCGGATCAGATGCAGGATTCGTTTATCGACGATTCTGCGGGCCAGACGCGACATCAGGACGTCGTGGTTCACGCGATCGAAGAATTTCTCCAAGTCCATATCTACGACCCAGCGGTGCCCGGCCGCGATATGCTCGCGGGCACGTTCAACCGCTTGGTGTGCACTCCGCCCCGGGCGAAAGCCGAAGCTCGCGTCCGAGAAGGTTGCATCGTAGAATGGTTGCAGGACTTGCAGCATGGCTTGTTGAATCACCCGGTCGATGACCGTTGGAATACCCAAGGATCGCGTCCCTTTCCCGCCTGGTTTCGGTATTTCTACCTTCAGCACGGGTTGGGGCTTATAGGAATCCGTATGCAATTCCTTCCGAATGACCTCCCATTGCGTCACCAGGGCCGGACCCAGGTCGTCGACGGTCATCCCGTCTATTCCTGGGCATCCCTTATTCTCTTTGACGCGCTGATAGGCTGCTTTCATGTTCTCGCTGCGTAATACCTCCTCCATGGTTATCTGCGGCCACGTCCCAGCTTTGTCGTCACCTACCGCGCCCGTTTGCTGCGCATGCCATGGTCCCTCGGCGGTACTGCCGCCGCTGAACCACGGTTGCCCCGGAATTTCAGCCGGGTTGACTGCATCTCCATCAGGCATCGAAGGCTCCGAGCCAGTTCGGCTCTCTATGTTCATGTCCTCCTCCACCTACGCAGTGGAGTACTGACTTCTGCTGACTTCTGCCCAGCATGCGCTTTCGCTCGTGCGTTGCTTGCCTTGCGGCAACCGGACAGATCTCCCAGGGTAAGACGCGTGACGTTCATCCCATATACCCGGAGCATTTACGACAGCGTGGTCCGAATGACATTGGGCTTTGGGCGTTCAGGCTCCCTCGCCCACCAGCTGTCGCCTCGTATGCCCTTCGTGTACCTCGGGCCGGGACTTTGCTTACAGCTTCCTTCCGATCCCCCTCACGGCGGGCACCGTTGCTGTTCGGCTCGGAGTTCCTGTCATTAAGGCCTCCAGAGGGACTTACACCCTCCACGTCAATTCCCGGTTCGCTTTCGCTCTCCGGTTCTAAGCGCCGGTCAAGGCGCTTCGCGCCATGCCTGGCGCACCTGGACCAGCGTTCGCTCTGGCGAACGCGTTGGCAGGGCCGGCGGCATCATGGTCTTAAGATCAGCCGCGTCATGCGTCACACCTCGCAATGCCGGCGTCGCGCCTCCGTGTGCCTGCCCGCTAGGGCTTGGCCGAGGTCGGCTCCGCCTTGGGCGCATACGGCGTCATGGTCAGGCTGTAGATGGCGACCTGGCTCTGCGACACTCCCACGCCCAGGCCAGAGTCCGCGAATGCCGACCAGGGCGCTTCTAGGCTGAGGGCATGGCCGGTGAGCGCCAGACGGTTCACCGCCTTGCCTCCGATGATGATCGCGAGCGCGTCATGACGTACCTGGATGAGCACCGTGTAGCGCTTGTCGCTCAGCATGCCGTCCGGAAATCCCACCACCGAGCCGGTCCCATCCCAGGCTCTTCCATCAACACGATCGAAGCCAATCCGGCCGTCGGTGCCGCCCATCTGGCAAGACAGCGCCGTGCCGGCGATGGCGAACACCAGCCCGACCGTACCGCCCGGGTAGAGGCGCTTGAAGGTGCAGCTGACGTCGTACTCCGCGGGCAGCTGGACCGGAATGGCGAGGAAGCGCCAGGCTCCGCGCTCGGACAGCAGCACGTGGTCGCGCTTGCTCCACTGGTCGGGGTTGATGCTCCTCGCCTCGACGCGCTCCAGCAGATCGACGGCAGGCCCGGCCCCCAGCACCGCCGCGGCCCTGGGGGCCGCCACTGCAGGCGGCGGGCGCTTCTGCAGCATGAGCATCGCGCAGGTCACCGTGCCGCCCGCCACCATCGCCAGCAGCCCGAGGGCCAGGAACAGCAATCCCGAACGTCGGCGCGGCGCAGCGCGCGCCGACGCCTTGGCCTCGGCGAGGCCGGCGAGGCGGGCGCGCTGGTGGCGGTCGGTACCCGGGGCGATGGGAGGGCGGCCAGGGGCCACCGGGGTGAGCTGGACGCCGGTGGTGGTCGCGGTGCCCTGCCCGTCCACACGCTTCCTGGCGTGCGTGCGGGTAGTCCCCGGCTTGCCGCCGGAGCCCTTGGCATCCGGGCGGGTGCCTACAGCGCCCTCGTGCTCCGGGCTGCGCTGATGACGCACCTGCACCCCGAGCGGGGCATAGGCGCGTGCGGCGGTCAACTGCTCGGCCTGGGTGGGCTGATCCGCCTGCGCACGGCGCACATCGTTCTCGGCCTCGCCGGGGGTGGCGTAGCGGTCGTCCGGCCGCTTGGCCATCAGCTTGCGCACCAGCGCCGCGAGCCGGGCGCTGACTTGCGGGTTGATGCGATCGATGGCCGGAGGGGTGGCATTGAGGTGCTGATTGATGGCCTCCACCGGCGTGGTCTCGGGGAATGGCGGGCCACCGCTCAAGGCGTAGAACAGCGTCGCACCAAGGCTGTAGAGATCGGCGCGGATGTCGATATCTGGCGCCGACAGGGCCTGCTCGGGCGCCATGTAGTGCGGCGTCCCCACCACCTTGGACGTCGGGCTGAGGGTGTCGCCGATCAGGCTGGCGAGACCGAGGTCTGCCAGCTTCGGCACCCCGCGGGTGTCGAAGAGGATGTTCGACGGCTTGATGTCCCGATGCAGCAGCTTCCTGCTCCAGGCATAGGAGAGCGCATCCAGCAGCTCTTCGAGCATGGTCAGGGCCATCGCCTCGTCCAATGGGCCATGGTTCTCGATGCGCGCAGCCAGGCTGCCGCCCGGCATCAGTTCGGTGACGATGTAGTAGGTGTCGCGCGTGGTGCCGAAATCGAGTGTGCGCAGGATATGCGGATGGTCGAGCGAGAGGCCGACCTGGACCTCGCGCTGGAAGCGCGCCAGGGCGGCGACATCCCCCGGCCGCTGCTGCGGCAGGATCTTGATCGCCACATCCTGCTGCTGCGCACCGCTGGGGGCGCCAGAGGCGGGCTGCGCACGATAGACCACGCTCGAGGAGCCTTCACCTAGGGTAGCCACCAGGCGATAAGGGCCGACCATCAGGGTGGCGAACTGCTGGCGCTGGTAGCTCAATACCTCGACGATCTGGTCGTGCCGCGCATACCCGCGTTCGACGACGATCTCCCCCAGGGCGCGGCGGGCGCCGCTGGCCCTGGTCTCGGCATGCTGCTGCTGCAGACAGGAGGTGACCTGATCGAGCCTGGCGATGCCACGATCGACCAGGATGCGGCCTACCAGCAGGTGGCCGAAGGGGTGGACGGAACGAGGAGATGCGGCGCTGCTGGGCATCACGAACTCGGTGCGGAGGAGGGATTTGACGGTCCTCTCTAGAGCATATGCGATGATATGGCAACCGTTTTCACGAGACACATGCCTCATCATGTGCCCATGGCACCGGCTGCGGGCTGTCGCTGCATGCGACCTTCATCCATTCAGATTTCCTGTCAGGTTCTGTGCGCCACTGGCAAGGGGATAGGCACACTCCGCCGGCCGGCCTATCGGGCTCATCCACCCGTGATCCCTGGCCCCTGGTCACCAACCAGCCTGGTTCCAGCGACCCTCCGGGATCTCATGCAGGACCAGCCGGGCCGGATCGACTACCACATGGCGGATGCGTCGACGGCGCCAGCTGTAGGTGATATGCACCAGGCCGTCGGAACTCTGGATCACCGCCGGATAGGAGTACTCGCCTGGCTGATCCTCCAGCACCAGCGCCGAGAGCCAATGGGTGCCGTCCTCGCTGACGGCGACCTCGAGCTGATCGCGCCCCGCAGTGCAGTGGTTGTAGACCAGCAGCTGACGGCCATCCCGCAGACTCACCGCATCGATGCCGGAATTCGGGTTGGGCAGGGCGGTCGGCGTGACCGCGCCCCAGGTCAGCCCGCCATCGCCGGACCAGGCCTGCATGATCCGCCCCGAGCGGCTGCGCGCCAGCAGCTGCAACCTCCCATCCGCATGGCGGCACAAGGTCGGCTGGATGCAATCGACCTCCCTCGGGTCATTGAGTGGCCCTACCGACTGCCAGGTCTGGCCCAGGTCGCGGGTGCGTTCGATGAACATCCGCCAGCCCTGGTTAAACACGCGTAACCCGGCCTCCTCGGTGCTGCTGGGGCACAGCAGCGTGCCATCCTCGAGCTGGATCGGCTTGTCCTTTATCGGCCCGAGTATCCCGGCCGGCAATCGCTGCGCCTGGCCCCAGGTGCGCCCGCCATCGCTCGATGAGGCCATCATCCCCCACCAGGAGCGCGGACTGTTCCCGACCTTATAGAACAGCAGCAACGGTCCGTGCACCGGCTTGAACAGGACCGGATTCCAGCAGGCGTAGCGCTCTCCAGTACTGACCGTGCCAGTCTCGATGGCGACCGGGTCGCTCCAGCTCCCATCATGCGACTGCCGGCTCGACCAGATGGCGACCTCATGCTGGCCCTCGTACGCGCCCCCGAACCAGGCCACCACCAGATCATCGGCATCCTCAGCGATGGTCGAGGCATGGCACATCGGCGTGGGGGGCTGCGATCCGGCGAAATCCTCCGACACGAGCCCATGCTGGGCGCGCAACCACTCGGGCGAGGCGCGTGCGGAATCGCGCACCTGGTCATCGACGCAGCCGGCGAGCAGGAGCATCGCCCCGGGAATGAGCAGATAGGCACATCGTCCCCTGGCTGCGGCGGTGACGGTGGCGGTGGCGGTGGCGGCGTTCATCGGGGTTCAACTCGCAGGCTGAGCGGCTGGCCGGAAGGCGCCGGTGGTCGCGGCGGTGATCCGCCGGCTCTGCTGCCGAGTATGTCGGCTGCATGCTCGCCAGCCAGTGTCGACGGCAGTGCGTTCGCCCGCATCACGCCCGCGAGCCCGGGGCGTCCGCGCAGCTACGCGCACGCTGTGCGGGTGAAGCGCGAGCCCACGCAGTCGACCACCAGCTCACCCGAGGTCGCGTGCTGGCGCACCAGCAGGGCGTCCGCGCCAGGCAGGCGGGCCGCCAGGAGGTCCAGCCCCTGCTGGCCCAGGACCAGCAGGGCGGTGGACCAGGCATCGCTCAGGAGCGCCTGCTCATGGATCACCGCGGCGAGCAGATGGCCTTGCACCGGCCAGCCGTTGCGCGGATCGATGACATGGCCGTACCGCTGCCCGGCGACTTCGATCGACCGTCCATGCACCGCAGAGACCCCGAGCGAAGCATCGCTGAGGTCGGCGACGGCGACCACCGCCTGCCCGTCCGCCGGATGCCTGATCGCCACCCGCCAGGGCCGCTGATCGGCCATCCGGCCGAGCGCCACCACCGACGAGGTGCCGCCATGCATGAGGGCGGAGCGGATGCCAAGATCGCGCAAGACCGCGGCAGCCTGCTCCAGGGCATAGCCTTTGCCGACGGCCCCGGCATCGAGGCGCACACCGGGAGCGGAGAAGCGCACCGTGCCCTGGTCATGGTCGAGCACGACAAGCCGGCGCATGCCCGAGCACGCCAGCGCCGCCTCCAGTCGCGCGCTCCCGGGCAGGCCCGCCTCGCCACGATCGATGTGGCCCGGCACATCCCAGACCTGCACCAGAGCGCCCATGGCGGGATCGAAGGCACCATCGCTGGCAATGCAGACCTCGAGGGAGCGCTGCAGCACCGCCATCACCCGGGCATCGGCCCGCACGGCCTGCTGGCCCGCCAGGCGATTGATGCGGAAGAGCTGGGCATCGTCACGATAGATGCTCAGCAGGCCCTCCACCTCCTCGACCGCCGCAAGCGCCTCCTCGCCGGAGGCGCGCAGGCGGGCCGGATCACCGGCATCCGCGATCAGCACCTCGAAGCGCGTGCGCATGGCCTGGCAAGCGAACGCTGGCACGAGCCCCCCCCTCAGGGCCAGCGCGCGCTGCGCGTCGGCCCGAAGAGTCCATCCCGGCGCAGTGGTCGGCCGGCGCTAGCCAGGGCGGACCTCGCGGGTAGCCTGATCGAAGAGCATCATGCGGTTGGTGCGCGATGACATCTCGGCCATCGCCAGGATGGTCTGGATCTTGGCGCCGAGCTCGACCGGGCAGTTGTTGAGCTTGCCCCCGCGGATGGTCTCGATCCAGTTCTTGTGATGGAGGTCGATGCCGGTATCGCCGCCTTTGACGATCTCGAATTCCTCGAGCTCATCGACGAACGGGCGCTCGGGTCTGGCGATCGCACCCTCGCCGCTGAAGTGGACCGAGGCCTTGAAGCCGCGGAACATGTCCGGCAGGCCCTGCTCGTTGACCGTCGAGCCGGTGAACAGCATGGTCCATCCGCTCGGGAACTCCGCCATCACCTGGACCGAATCGTCCACTTCGCGGTCGGTGGAGATGTTGCGCGTACCCAGGCTGGTGACTCGGGTGGGGAATTCCGGATTGCCGCTGGCCACCATGAACGGTCCTAGGCGATGCGGCATGAGGTCGCCGAGGATGCCGGCCGAGTAGTCCCAGAACTTGCGGTAGCGGAAGAAGCGTTCACGTGCGTCGTCATTCCACGGACGCTGGGGCGCCGAGCCGGTCCAGGTCGCCCAGTCGAGGTTGCTCGGACCGGCATCCTTGTCGATCGCGTAATTCCATTCGCCCGCCTTGCCGGCATTGCGGCAGTAGGAGCTCTGACCCGATACCAGCGGGCCGATCTTGCCGGAGCGGATGTAGTCGCCGATGGCATGGTACTTCGGATTGGAGGTGTACTGGATGCCTAGCTGGAAGACCTTGCCGGTGCGCTTCTGGGCGTCGATGAGCTGGAACGCCTCATCGAGGTAGCGGCACATCGGCTTCTCGCAGTAGACATGCTTGCCGGCTTCCATCGCCTGCAGGCTGATCTGGGCGTGCCAGTGCTCGGGGGTGGCGATCACCACGGCATCGATGTCCTTGTTCTCCAGCAGACGGCGGTAGTCCTTCTCCGCCTGCACCGGCGGCGCGCCAGCCACCGTCATCTCGGCGCGCGCGCGCTCGAGACGCGGGGTATACAGGTCGCTGCAGGCGATCAGCTCGATGTTGTTGTCGGCCGCCTTGGCCTTGAGCCCCTTGACATGCGCGCCGAAGCCCTGGCCGCCCACGCCGATGACACCGATGCGGATGCGATCATTGGCCCCGATCACCCGGCCGGGCGCCTGCACCGATCCCTTGGGTATGGGACCGGCGGTGAACTTCAGCGGATCGGCCTTGGGCGTGGGGATGGGGTCGTCTGACCAGAGCCGTGGGCCGCCGGCGGCGCTGACGCCGACGGCGGTGACGACCGCGACGGCGCCTTTCAGCAGGGAGCGGCGTGAGGCGTTGGGACCGAGGGGGATGCGGGTCATGGCGTGCGATCCTTGGTGCGGGAGGAAGGGTGCTGGATGGGCATCAGATCTCGAACCATTCCTTCTGGAACACCACCGTGCTGCCAGAGAGGGTGGCTTCATGGGCCTTGATGGCGGCGACGGTGGCCTGGAAACCGGTGTGCGCGCTGCAGGCGCTCGGCTTCTTCTCGCGTATCGCCGTCAGGAAGGCGTCGCAGGCGCACGCCAGTGGCGTACGGCGCGGGTCCACCTCCCGGTTCTCACCCGGCTGCTTGCCGGCAGCGAGGATCTTGGTCGCATCGGCGACCAGGGCGATGCCCGTATCATCGCCGACCTTCTCGCGGAAGGCATAGACCTCCCAACCCAGTGCCGGAGCGTCCGCCTCCTTGAACATCCAGGCACGATGATCGCGGATCAGCACCGCAGCATCGGACCCCTGGAAGAGCTCGCCCGAGCTGTCGAAGGAGTTGGCAAGGGTCGCGTCATAGAGGTAGCGCAGGCCCCCGGCATATTCGACGATGCACTGCACGGTATCGTGGATCTCGCGCCCGTCGTTCCAGGCGCGGATGCTGCCGAACCCGGTGACCGAGATCGGCAACCCTTTCAGGAACCACGACGCGGCATCGAGGTGGTGGATGCCGATCTCGCCCATCAGGCCGTTGGAGGTCGCGCGCGCGAGGCGCCAGTTGAGCGCGTGCTGGCGTTCGTCATTGCTTGCGGTGCGGCGCCAGGAGGTGCGGCGATGGTGGTGGGCCTGGCATTGGGCGATGGTCCCGAGAGCGCCGGTGCGCACGAACGAGAGCACATGCTTGTGCTGGGGATCGGTGCGCAGCTGCATGCCGGAGTGAAACACCTGGGTTTGCGCAGCCGCGGCCGCCTTGGCGATCAGTCGGGCATCCTCGATCGAGCCTGCCAGCGGCGCCTCGCAGTAGACATGCTTGCCGGCCTGCAGGGCGGCAATGGCGAGCTCGCGATGGAGGTGGGTCGGGGTGGCGATCCAGACCGCCTGGATCGCGGGGTCGTCGAGAACCTCCTTTGCCTGGGCGGTGGCTGAGGCCTTGGGGAAGAGGTCGAGGGCACGCTTGTGTGTCGCCTCATAGCCATCGCAGACCCGGCGGACATCGGCACCCGCGACATTGGTGAGCGCCGCCAGCAGGGCCCGCCCCTGTTCGCCCAGGCCGATGACCGCGCACACCACCGGCTCTGCATGCTCCAGGATCGACGATGGCGCCGGGACGAACTCCTCCGCCTGGAGCTGACGAGCGCTGGCGAACAACCCCAGGGCGAGCGCGCTGCCGGCGCCGATGAAGCGCCGGCGATCCAGCACAAGCCCGGGATCGGTGGCGGCGGCTGGGGACTGGGAAGGGAGATCGGTCATGGTGGCGTACGGGGCCCTGGTTCTGATCGTGACGCGTGGAGGCGATCACCGCTGGTGACATGCCGCTTCCTAGAGGTACCCGCTCGGTGCGGCGGTGTGGACATCTTTTTCCCGTAGCGCAGGAGAGTGCGTGGCACCGTTGAGATATCGGACGCCAGAGCGCCTCCCAGGGCAGCCGCCGGGGCGGAGACGCCTCACAGCCTCTTGATCAGCATATTGCGGAAGGCGACCGGATCGTCATGACCCGCAAGTCCGAAATGGCCATCCTTGCGATCCTTGCCGGGATGGGCCTTGTTGTCGAGGAAGGAGGTGATGCCGGCGACATCGGCATCGAGGATGATCGTGCCATTGAGCTCGACCCTGATGTGCGAGCCATTCACCGTCGCCTCCTCGTAGTTCCATTCGTTGGTGTGGTTGAGGTAGCCGCGCTGGGCTGCCACCATGCCGTAGATCGAGCCATGGTATTGGCGCGGGTCGAGGTTGACATACGACGGGTCCTCGCTGTCGAGGACCTGCAGCTCGCACATCCCCACGTAGGCGGTGTCGCCGTAGCCGGGATAGCGGATCGCCAGACCGTTGTTGCCGGCCGGCGGCAGGCGGAACTCGACCTTGGCGATGAAGTCGCTGTAGATCTCCTTGGTGAAGATGGTGCCCCCCTGCTTCGGCCGGCAGACGATCGCCCCATCCTTGACCTCGTACTCGTTGATCGGGCCGTCCCAGCCGGTGAAGTCCTTGCCGTTGAAGATCGAGACGAAGCCATCGTCATCCTTGGGCTTCTTGTCCGGTCCGCCGACGCGCAGGATGGCGATCGCCTCGTCGACCGGAATCTGGCGGATGAAGAGGTTGCGCCAGCGGATCTCGCCGCCATGGGTCTGCAGCTGGATCGGCGCGGCCCGGGGCAGCGCCTTGACGTGGCTGAAGTAGTTCTCCAGCCGCGCATGATCGACCACCAGCTTATCATTGAGGAACACCGTCACGCGCTCGCCCACCATCACGATGCGCATATGGTTCCACTCACCGAACGGCTTGTCGGCGAGCACCAGGGGGTCGCGCCCTGGTGAGGTCTTGGCGTTGTTCCACAATCCGCCCGAACCCTTGTCCGCACCCAGGTCCCACTTGCCCCCTTCCTTGGTATAGTCCCAGATCTGCACCTGCGGCGTACCGCGCAGGTAGACGCCGCTGTCGGCCTTGGGCACGGTCTTGTAATCGAGCAGCAGCTCGATGTCGCCGTAGTTGGTGTCGGTGGTCAGGAACAGCCCCGCACCATCATTGATCAGCTCGCCATCCACGACCGTCCAATGCTTGGCGATGTCCGCCAGGCTGGCACGATGCTTCTGCTCGAACTGGTCCGCGGGAAGCGCTTGGTACACGCGAGGGTCCTCGGTGTCGGCGCCCCACCAGCCGGCCAGGTCCTTGCCATTGAACAGCGCGGCGAATCCAGCCGGCGGCTCGCTTGCGATTGCCGGCATGATGAGCACGCCGAGCAGGAAGATGATGACAGTCCCGGTGATCGTGCGGCGCATGGCGTCTCCTCGCCCGCGAGTGTGCGCGCCTGCGGCTAGTCGGGCAGGGTCATTCATGGCATGCTTCCGATGTTCCGTCTCACCATAGTGCGATGGCTGAACGATAATCCCAGCAGGATGCGCTGTCGCCAGCGGCATGCATGCGCGATGGTCTGGACATCCACGAATGGCCGCGCACCGTCGAGAAAACGCCATGAGCATGACAACCCGAGCAAGGCCGAGCGAACCAGGCCCCGAAGCCCGGGCCCAGGACCTGTATGGCCGCTGAGCTGCGCGTCCTGGTCATCGGCTGTGGCAATATGGGACGCTCCCATGCACTGGCATTCCGTCACCTGCCCGGGGTGGTCCTTTGCGGACTGACCAGTCGTGGAACCAGCAAGGACGATGTCAATCGCGCGCTTGGCAGTGGAATCGCGCTCTATGACGAGTGGCGCATCGCCCTGCGCGAGAGCCGGCCTGATGCGGTCTGCATCGCCACCTACCCGGACACCCACGAAGAGATCGCCCTCGCTGCCCTGGCGCACGGCTGCCACGTCTTCACCGAGAAGCCCGTGGCCACCACCGTGGCAGGCTGCGCTCGGGTGATCGCTGCTGCGCGCGCAGGGCAGCGCACCCTGGTCGTCGGCTACATCCTCCGCCACCATCCCTCATGGCAGCGTTTCATCGCCGAGGCACGGCTGCTGGGCAAGCCCCTGGTCATGCGCATGAACCTCAATCAGCAGAGCCACGGCCGGATGTGGGAGGTGCACCGCCAGCTCATGCGCTCGACCTCCCCGATCGTCGATTGCGGCGTCCATTATGTGGATGTCATGTGCCAGATGACGCGCGCGCGCCCGGTCCGGGTCAGCGCCATCGGCGCCCGCCTCACCAACGAACTGCCTGCCGGCATGTACAATTACGGCCAGCTGCAGGTGGTATTCGACGATGGCTCGGTGGGCTGGTACGAGGCGGGCTGGGGGCCGATGATGAGCACCGCCGCGTATTTCGTCAAAGACGTGGTCGGGCCCGGCGGATCGGTGACCATCGAGGCAGGCGAACGGGTCGGCCAGGTGGACAGCAGCTCGGTCGAGGCCCATACCGCCACCTGCCGCCTGCGCATCCACCGCTCCGAGCTCGACGCCGCCAACGGGTTCGTCCAGGCCGACGACATCGTCTCGATGGCGGATGAGCCCGATCATGATGCCTTGTGCCTGCGTGAGCAGGCGTTCTTCATCGATGCCATCCGCAGCCGAAGCGATCTCAGCGAACATTGGGCGGCGGCGCAGGACAGCCTGGCGATCGTGCTGGCCGCCGACCAGTCGGTACGCACCGGCCAGATCGTCCCGCTGTGACTCGTCGTCGCAGCAGGCCCATCCCAAGGACCCCGTGAACCCGATCGGAGGCAGCGTGCCGACCAGCGTCCCGCCCTATCTGCGCACCCGCCTGTCGGTGATGCTGTTCCTGCAGTTCTTCATCTGGGGCTCGTGGTACCTCACCGCCTATCGCTACATGATCGCCCACGAGATGGCATACAACGCCTTCTACCTCTACACCGCCGGCCCCCTGGGGGCGATCATCGCCCCCTTCTTCCTCGGGCTGTGCGTCGATCGCTTCTTCAACGTCGAGCGTGTGCTGGCGGCCTGCTTCCTGATCGCCGGCTGCATCATGCTGGCCCTGCCCTGGCTCGGCAGCCTGCCTGCCCAGGGGATCTACCACGACAATCCCATGACCGGCGCGCACGAGCTGGCATGGTACGCCATCACCATCTGCGGCTGCACCGTCGCCAAGAGCACGGCCTTCAACCTGGCCATCCTCGCGCACATGCTCTTCTACATGCCGACCCTGGGCCTGACCGCCACTTTGGCGTTCCGCCATCTGCCCAACGGAGGGGAGCAGTTCCCCCTGGTGCGCCTGTGGGGCACCTTCGGCTGGATCGCCGCCGGGCTGGTCCTGGCCCTGGGCTTCACCCGCCTAGGTGACGGCGGCCAGCTGATCGAGGCGGGCGAGACCTCGGTCCAGTTCGTCCTGGGCGCCTGCTCCTCCCTGGTGCTCGGCCTCTTCTGCCTGACCCTGCCACGCACCCCGCCGCTCAGGCGCGGGCAGCCGTTCCACCTGCCGGAGCTGCTCTTCCTCGACGCCTGGAGGGAGATGCGCCAGTGGCCCTTCGCCATCTACACCATCAGCTCCTTCCTCATCTGCATCCCGCTCGCCGCATACTATGCCAACCTGCAGAACCAGCTCGGCGCGATGAACCTCACCCACGCCTCGATCTGGGCCAATGTCGGGACCTGGCTCGAGGCGGGGATGCTCTTCCTCATGCCGATGTTCCTGCGCCGCCTGGGCATCAAGCGCATGATCGCCATCGCCGCCCTGGCGTGGGTGCTGCGCTATGCGCTGTTCTCCTGGAGCGCCGGGCAGGGTGCGATCGCCGCGCCGTTCCTGGCCGATGGCGGCCTCAATCCCGCCTACCCCGGCGTGGTGGTGATGGGCATGCCCATCCCCTACCTCCATCTCGGCTTCCTCCTGATGCTCGCCGGTGTCGCCCTGCATGGCATCTGCTACGACTTCCTCTTCGTCACCGGCCAGGTCTTCGTCGATCGCGTCACCGCACCGCAGATCCGCGGCCAGGCGCAGGCGATGAACATCTTCTTCACCCAGGGACTCGGGCTCTATGTCGGGGCTCTGGTGGCGGGTTGGCTCTCGCAGTCGGCGTTCACCGATGCCCATGGCCATGCGATCACCGCGACCACGCCGGAGGCGCTGGCCGACTGGCCGCGCCTGTGGTGGCCTTTGGCAGGGATGGCCGCCGCCGTGCTGGTCGTCTTCTGGCTGACCTTCCACTACCGCGAGCCGAAGGCCACCCCGGGCGGCATGCCAGCGGAACCGGCCGGCACGCCGGCCTGAGGGCAGGCAGCGGACGGTCCGCAGCCGCCGCCGCTCAGGGGAGATGCTGGGCTGTCGTCGCCATCCAGGCCGCCTGAGCGTCGATGTCCAGGCCCGCCGGGGGGCCGGGGACGACATGCCAGCGCTCGGAGAACGGGGCCGATGCCCCGGGCTGGAGCTGCTCGAGCGGGCCGATGTGCTCGAGCTCGATGAACTCCCCCTGGGCGTAGACCTCCGAGCTCGCCTCGGCCGCGGGGTAGGTGGCGGCGGTATCGGCGTGATAGGTGATGAATAGGGCCTGGTGGTCGACCAGGTAGCCGATCCAGCCCTGCGACGAGGTGCAGAAGATCTTCGACCCCTTCTCGGGCGGATGCTCGAGCACCAGCACCTCCTGATGGCGCTTCCAGCCGAAGGCGGCGGGGGTGCTCTGGTCTCCCGCCCACAGGTGCGCGTCCGGTGGCACGGGCAGGAAGACCACGCCCTCCGGTCGGACGCACAGCACCGACCAGGTCCCCCAGGCGGTCGGATGGTCGCTGGTGTCCTGCATGACCACCTGGTGCGCCACTGACGAGCCAGTCAGCTCGACGGTGCGGGAGTAACCTATCCCCGCCGATGCGCTCGGCTGCCCGATCAGGGTGAGCGCGTGGGGTCCCGGCTCGCGGAACTGGCTGGGTGCCGAATCCAGGACGTAGTCGGGCGGCCAACCGCCTTTGCCATGCTGCCAGGCGTTCTGCGGTGCGTTCCACAGCTTGGCGCCGCCGAAATCGCGGTACCTGCCAGTGGTCTCCATGGCGGTATCCTGCAGCTGGCCGATCCACTCGGGGTTGAGGTGGAAGATGTTCGGCTGACCCCGCAGGGACAGGTGGACGATGCGCGAAATGGCCGGGACCGCGACCAGCTCGATGGTCTGGCTCTCGATGCGCGTGGCCGTCGGCCACGCGCTGGGCGCCTGGCCGCTGATGGCGACACGCTGCGCTGCGCAGCCGCCGCCGGCGAGCGCGATGAGCGCCAGCGCGAGACCAACGCTTCGTGGATGGGACGGGCAGTCGGTGGCGGTGCTCATGGCAGGGTCCTCATGGTCGGGGATGCGCAGCACACCTGGCGTCGGACGTCCACGGCCGGGTCATGGCGGCGGGTCATGCGGGACGGTCGGCGGCAGCGCGGGCGGCGCGGGAGGATGCGGATGCACCGCATGCGCTGCGAGCAGAGCGGCGAAGCCATCTTCCTGAGCGTCGACGCGCGCCAGGATGGTGCGCCGCATCACCTCCGCCAGTGGCAGCTCGACGGAAAATTGCTGGGGATCGCCCGTCTGCCGGTAGACCAGCAGACGGGCGGGATGCGGTGGCACGGCATCGGCCAGGGCGCGGATGACCGCCAGGCGATCCTTGGTCAGCGGCTGGTCATTGGCGGAGATGATCCAGTCGCCTGCCGCCAGCCCCGCCCTGCTGGCCGGACCATCGCTGACCACCGCCGAGACAAAGCCGTCGCGCAGCACCATGCCGGCGGCGCCGTTCAGCTGCGCCGGCGCTATGCCCTCGACCTGCTGGTCATTGCGCGGATCGATCGGCACATGGTCGATGCGCCAGCCGGAGCCGCCGAGTATGGCATCGCTGTCCAGGTCGCCCAGCCCATCGATCCAGCGGCCCACCATGGTGCGCCAGTCGTCGCTCGCCTGGACGACCAGGGCATTGATGATCTGCTCCTCCGAGAAGCCCGCTCGCCGATCGCCGTGCGGACCGAAGGCCGTGCGACAGAAATCATCCAGGCTGCGCTTCCCCGCACTGTAGGCCCGGATGCGGCGGTCGACGGCGAGCCAGAACAGCGCGCCTTCGAGATAGAAGTCCTGCCCCCGCCTGAGCTCGGCATGGTGACGTGAACCACCACGCAGCATCCAGTTCGACCTGCAGGTGTCGCGGATGGAGCGCCAGTGCCGTCCGGGCATGCCTGAGAGCCCCTCGACATCCTCGGCGATGACCGTGCGCCAGGCCTCCGGGCTGAGCAGGCCGCAGCGCACCGCCAGCACCCTGCCAAGGAGCTCGGTCAGACCCTCATAGACCCACAGCCCGTCGAAGACCGGCTCCTGCTGCCAGTCGCGGCAGAGCATGCCGATCGGGCGGCGGTTCTTCCCGACCCAAGAATGGGTGAATTCGTGCGGCATGAGCTCCCGGCTCCACACCTCGTCGGCATGGCCAGCATTGAGCAGGGAGAGCGGCGCACCGCAGAGCGACGAGCAGCCGTGCTCGAGGCCGATGGCGGAGTCCCCCAGCCGCAGCAGCATGTCGTAGCGCGGGAACCATGATCCGCCGAACAGCGCTTCCGCCTCGGCCGGCAGGTTGCGCAGCCCGGCGATCATCGCCTGATCGCCGAGGGCCTCGCCCGGGTGGGATGATGCGACGTGCAGCACCACCTCTGGCCCGTCGCTGGCCGGGCGCAGCACCAGGTGCTGCAAGCTGGCGCCCGCCAGCAGCGGCCGATCGATGACCTCGGCGAGGGACATCGGGCTGTAACGCCGGACGTCGGCGCTGCGATCGCTTTCGCGCAGGGCCGTCGCCGCATCCCAGCCGAGGGGCAGCCGGACGCTGACCGAGCAGGAGATCTCCGCCACCGGCACTGCCTCGGGATACAGCAGGGCGCAATTCCAGTTGATGATGGCGTGCTGGGATGATGACTCGATGTCGACGCCCTGCGAATTGATGGTTGGCTGGTTGGCGATGTAGGTGATGTCGATGGACATCCGCTGCGCATCCGCTGAGAGGTGCGGCAGGAAGCGCACGGCGTTGCGCGCATCCCGCTCCCAGGCGACCGGTGCGCCGCGATCGTCGCGCATGGACAGGCCACCGAGGTTCTCGATCGGGCCTGACGGCGCATGCGTGCCAGGGATCCACAGCGGGTAGAGCAGCCCATGCGGCGCATCGGGCGCGCCGAGCAGGCTGACCGGCAGGCAGATGCGGGCATAGAGAAGCCCATGGAGCGGCAGTTCGGTGGCATCCACCGCCACCGTCATCTTTTCGCCGGCCGATGCCGGATCGCCGGCGGCGAAGGCGAAGCGCTCCTCGGCATCGCCTGCCGAGATGCTGCCCAGGCCGGCCATGAGGCACGCCAGGCGGAGCCAGCCACGCCACCGCCAGCACCAGGAGGATCGCGCCTGACGAGCGCGGCGGTGCGCCGGATGCCGCCGCGACCCACGCTGCACAGCGCCCAGCATCGACGATTGCTGATCGGCTCTGCTCACAGCCTCGGGTCATACCCTGACCTCGCTGCAGTCAACATGACCCGCATCGTCATGCCGCTGATGGCACTCAGTCAGCGTCGTCGCACTCACCCCGGTGATAGCGCCTGACCCAGGTCCGACCGGTGGCACGGCCCGCGGGCTGCCGACATGGGTTCAGCATGCTGATCCTGGCTCCCTTGACTCAATCGCTGAGGACCTATACTCCATCAATGAGTGGAATTTCAGCGATTCGCCGGGCATTTCCCGCATTTTCCCTGCTCCTGATGGTGGTCGGCTGCGCCCTGACGAGCGGGTGCCTCGGCAGGCGGACGATCGACGCCGTCACCATCGAGGTCGACAACTCCGCGGGCGTCTACAAGATCGGCACCGATGTCCTCGACAGCACCTTCGCCAAGCACTTCTCCGAGCAGCTCGCGGCCAATCACCGGCAGGCGATGGTGGTGCCGATCGGCGGCGAGACGATCTTCATCAAGCTCCTCAGCGATACCGTGACTCCGGCGCCCAGCCGCATCCTCGGCGATGGCCAGAAGCATACGGTGCTGTGCTCCTACACTTTCCGCACCATGAGCGGGACCATGCAGTCAGAACTGACGGTGCGCCCCTCGAGCTTCTTCGGCCGTGTCAGCACGTCGCTGACCTCGCTGATATCCGATCCGAAGGCCAAGGAGATCTGGCCGGAGCTCGATGACATCATCACCGATCTCTCGACCACTCTGTATTATAATCTGTACTGAGACCGTCCGGGTCTCGATCGCATCCGGTTGCCCGGCCAGCGCCCAGGCGTGCTGCTGCAGCACCCGCTGATCCAGCCAGGTACGGCTCACCGATCTGGCACTCGATCGGCGCTGGCGGGACCAGCACCGAGTCCGCAGCGGCGACGACTGCCGCCGGCACCCGTGTGCAGGAACTCCCCGGCTTTGGAGCTGGTCACTGCCCTGGCGGTGGTTGAGTCGGCGCCTGGGGGCTGCCTGTCGACGGCGGAGGCGGCGGCGGCCTGACGCCCGCTCCAGGACCTCCCGGTGCTCCGGGGGCATAGATGCGCGCGCCGGACGCCGATAGCACGATATCGACCCGTTGACCCGAGACCGCCGATGGCGTGATGGCCCCGATGACCTGCTGCCCCTTCTCTCCGCCTTCACCACGAAGGGTCAAGGTGACGCGATGACCGGGGCGGATCGGGACCTCGGCGCCCTGCGTCCCATAATGCAACGGCCAGTACCAGAGGGATTGGTCGCCTTCCGAATCGCCCGCCAGGAGGTAGGCACGGATCGGCGGACGCACATCGTCATACGTCGTCCGCATGGAGAAGTAGCCGGGGGCGAAGAAGTAGGAGTGATGAGCGCTCTCGAACACGGGCCTGAAGAAGCCCTGCGGCTCCAAGGCGGCGAAGACCTCATCCCCATAGGTGATGGAGATGGTGACCGGTACGCCTCCGGAGTCGCCATCAACCTCGACCTCGTCCCGTGAATGGCACCCCACCAGCACGGCACCCGCCAGCAGAGCGGTCCAGCATGCCAGGCGGGCGATGCCAGGCGGCGACGGCGATACCGTGGGGTGAACGCTGGCTGGCAGGCACGGGTTGGATCGGTGATGCATAGGTGATGGTCTCGTCGTCATGAGGTCGAAAGCCGGGGTCGTCGACTGGATCGCAGACAAGGCGAGATGGCTGCCTCATCCGCACCGCTGCGCGGACAAACGCCCCGGTACGCTAGGAGACGCTCGGGGGCGCTCTAGCTGACCCAGGTACTGGCCGCCCAGCTCCAAGGCCACTCGGGCCCGTCTCCTTCTCGATCCGCAACCGGGCTCAGCGGCAACCAGCGGAGCGGCATGCTCGGCTGCTCGGGGTTCGTGGTCAATGGTCAAGCCATCCCTGCCCGCCCGACGCCGCCACCCCGCCTGAGCGGCTGCCATGGCCAACGAGGGCACGGCGTGGAACCGACGGCAGAGCTGGCAGATAGGCCCTTGGCGGACCACCTGGATCGGGCACCCTCACCGAGGCTCCATTCCCACCACATCCGCCGTCACACGCGGGCGGCCAGCGGCAGTTGAGGATATACAGCGCATGAGCACCCCGACACCTGCGTCAGACATCCTGCTCGCACGCATCGCCGCCGGCACCGCAGGGGAGCCGGATTGGCAGGCATTGGTCGAGCGCCACGGCCAGGAGATGCGCCGTGCGGCGACCCTGGCGATCGGTCCGTCAACGCTGATGGACGATGCCGTCCAGGAGGCGCTGCTCCACCTCCCGCGCTGCGCCGGCCGCTTCCTGCCGCGCCCGGATGGTGATGTGGAGACCCATGTCAGGCGCTGGCTCCAGCGACTGACGGTCAACTGCGCGTTGGCCCTGCGCCGGGCCGACGACCGCCGCCATCGGCGCGAGACCAGGCATGCGGAGGAGTCCATGCGCAACCGCACCGCTACGCACGATCCCAGGACCGAACAGGTCGCCCAGGCGCTCGCCGGCCTGCCCGAGCGCGAACGCCAGGTGCTGATGCTGCGCCACGTCGAAGGACTGGATCACCATGGCCTGGCCGCAGCGCTCGGCACCAACGAGACGGTGGCGCGCAAACGCCTGAGCCGCGCCCATGAGCGGCTGCGCCTGCGTCTGGCGCGCCTCGCCTGCAGCACCACCGTGCCGCTGCTGTCCGGCAAGCTCGACGCCCTCAGCCATGCGGTGCTGCCGTCCCAGCCGACCGTGCTGTGGGTCAATGCCGCCGCCTCGGGTGGCTCGCCGATGCTGGCGACCAACGCCGCCATCATCCCGGGCGCAGCCACCCCCCTCAGCCTCACCGCCATGGTCACCGTGCCGGTCCTGGCCGTCGCCATCGCTTCCGGCTCGGTCTATGCCGTGCTCAAGCCGCCGCCGAGGCTCAAGGCACCGCCAGCCATCGCCGACCCAGCCCATGTCCGGGGCAAGATCGTCACCATCGGCACCGGCTCGGGCCTGCTCGAATACCCGAATGCCCAGGCTACGCTCAAACTCGAACCGGGCGACACCCTGATGATCGCCCCGGGCACCTATCTCGGGTTGTCGCTGGGCAACCTTGCCGGCACCCCGGAGGCGCCCATCACCGTGACCAGCGATCCGCGCACCGTCTTCACCAGCCCCGGCGGGCAAAGCGACATCTTCGCCAACCTCGCCTTCGTGCATTTCGAGGGCTTCCGCATCGACAAGGGCAGCCCCTGGGTCTTCACCGGTGCCAGCCATGACCTGCTGTTCAGGAAGTTCGTCGCCACCAGGGCCTTCTGCTTCCGACCCTACGACGGCGGAAAGGTGTTCAATGGCACCAAGGAGAGCGCCTTCTACAATTTCACCTGGTCGGACTGCAGCTTCGGCGACAGTCAGGGCCCGTTCGATGGCAGCGCCATCTCCAGCACCGACTGGCAGCCGGTCTCGAACCTCAAATCGGTCCAGCTCGATTTCGAGATCTCGCACTGCACGTTCACCAACATCGATTACGGCACGATCAACGGCACAGTGCTGAGCTTGGACCGCTGCTTCAACCTCAAGGTCCATGACTGCGCTTTCAGCAACATCGGCTACTCCAAGTTCATCGTCGGCCATGATGCCGTGATCGGCGGCAGCGGGTACTTCAAGGTCTACAACAACACCTTCTCGCACCATTGGGCCAACGACGTGCGCATGTTCCCGATCAAGCTGCACGCCCTTGGCTACGACGGCAAGGATGCGGTGACCAGCTACTACAACAACATCAGCTTTGAGAAGCGCAAATACCCGGCGTTCGAGCAGAACAGCATCTCACAGGAAGCGCTGGCGACATCCTCCGGGTACTTCTCGGCCACGGGTTCGGAGATCTACTTCAACACCATGTTCCGCTCACGTCGCGGCACCATGACCTCGGATCCATATCGCGGTGTGCTGGCCGACATCTATGCCCCCGATGTCACGATCAAATACAACCTGATCATCGATCCGGAATGCGACGCCCCGTTCGATCCGGCGAGGAACTATGCCTACCTGTTCGGCGCCGGGCAGCAGCCCGGCATCGTCGCGGAAGGCAACCTGATCTTCAGGACCTGGGCCGAGGCGGGGCTCATCGACCAGACCGGCTTCGTGCCTTCGGCCACCAGCCCCGTGAAGGATGCCGCCAAGGGCCGCATCGACTTCATCACCACGGACCATAACGGCAACGATCGCTATGTCGGCACCGCAGCGGATGTTGGTGCCGTCGAGCGGCAGAAAGGCGACCGGTGACGCCCATGCACGGTCTCCTGCTGCAGCGCCTGCTCCAGCTCGCGCTTGCCGTCCTCATCGCCGCGTGCTCCCCCCTCGCCGCCCTGGACCAGGCGCCCAAGCCACCCGCGTGGTCGTCGGGTTGCGGCACCGACAGCGTCGGGACCTGGGCGGACCTGGTGGTCAACGGCAGCGTGCTGCGCCTGCGCTGGATCCCGCCGGGAAGCTTCACCATGGGCAGCCCCCGCGATGAAGCCGACCGCGACCAGGATGAAGTCCAGCACCAGGTCGCCCTGAGCCGCGGCTTCTGGCTGGGGGAGAGCGAGACCACGAGGCGGTTCTTTCGGGCGGTGATGGGCAGCAATCCCAACGGCGGGGAGGAGCTGCTCCCGGTGGCGATATCATTTGAGGAGGGGCAGCAGTTCTTCGCCAAGCTCAATGACGGCAAGCCCGGCCTGGGCGCCGATTTCCCGACCGAGGCGCAGTGGGAATATGCCTGCCGTGCCGGCACCCGCGGTCCCACCTATGCACCGCTCGACGCGGCCGCCTGGTACCTCGTCAACTCGCTTGACGCCTATGGCAACAATCTCGTGCATCCAGTGAAGCAGAAGCAGGCCAACGCCTGGGGCCTCTACGACATGCTGGGCAATGCCTGGGAGATGACGCGCGATTGGTACGGCGATTACCCGACCGCTGCGGTGAAGGATCCGCCCGGTCCGTCCTCCGGCAACCGCCACGTCGTGCGCGGCGGCAGCTGCCGCAATGCCGCCGGGAGCTGCCGGGCCGCTTGGCGCTGGGCGGAATTCCCCCAGGCGAAGGGATTCGGCATCCGCTGCATGGTCCCCTCCCTCCCATAGTCGGACAGCCGGCCGCGTCGGCGGCCGCATTCCTCGGCTGCAGCATGCCGGCAGGGTGATCCCCAGCAGGGTGCTTCGGCGATGTCGCATCCCATCCTGCAAGGGTTTGCCTCGACAATGCCGCCGCTTAGCGTGGACCCCCTCGGGGGTGGACCATGCGACTCATGCTCCAGCTGGCGCTCATCCTGGCCTGTTCACCTGCGGTGAGATCGGCGGAGACCATGGTCATCCATGAATGGGGCACGTTCACGGTGCTGCAGGATGACGCCGGGTCCGCCATCGCCGGCATCAATGTCGACGACGTTCCGGTCCCGGACTTCGTCTATGATGCCATGCCCGGCCAGCTGCAGGCGCTGGATGACCTGTCTCCAGCCTTGGAGGCGGCGCATCCGCAGAACAAGGGGATTCCACCCAGCGCCAATCCGCTGATCACCATGCGCCTGGAGACGCCGGTGATCTACGTCCATCCCGGGGCCAATGGAGCAGGACAGGCGCTGGATGTCCAGGTCGTCCTCCATGGCGGCTGGCTGTCCCAGTTCTTTCCCCAGGCTGTCGCCGCCTACCCCACCAGGCAGGTCGGGAGGTTCATCCGGCCCGTACCGCTGAGCGGCTCGACCATCAGCTCGCTGAGCTGGAGCGGCATTCGCATTGGCACGCCCAGCGATACTGCGCCCGCGAGCACGGATGCGGTTTGGACCGCGCCACGCCAGGTCTCAGCCGCCGAGCTGGGTGTCGGCAATCAGGCCGAGCGCTTCCTGTTCTATCGCGGTGTCGCCCATCTCGACGCCCCGGTGCATGTCAGGCGCGCCGCCGACGGCCGCCTCTCCATGAGCATCGATGCCGGGGCGGGCACCATCCCTCACGTCCAGCTGGTCGACATCCGTCCCGACGGCAGCGTAGCCTACCGCCGCATCGAGGTGTCAGCAGCCGCTGTCAGCGATGCCGGGCCTGAGCGCTTCGCCGATACCGACTACTCTCCCGGCAAGCGCGCGGCGCTGCGCCAGGAGCTAGCGGCTGACCTGAGGAGGAACGGCCTGTTCGCCGACGAGGCAGAGGCGCTGCTGAACACCTGGGATGGCTCGTACTTCCGCTCTGCCGGCCTGCGCCTGTTCTTCATCGTTCCGCGTGCCTGGGTCGACACCGTCCTGCCGCTGAACGTGAACCTGCCGGCGAGCATCGAGCGGGCCATGGTCGGGCGCATCGATCTGATCTCGCCAGACAAGCGCGCGCTCTTGCACGCCATCGAACAGGGACCCACGTCGCACCCGACCTGGATGGCCGATTTCCTCGCGCAGCAGGTCTATCAGCCGGATGGAAAGGGTGGGACGGCACTCCGACCAGGCGGATTGCCAATGCTCCTCAAGCTCTCCCAGCCCGGCGGCCTCCAGCGGATCGGCATTGCCGTGCCGCCTGATTATGCCGCTTACCTCGGCCTCGGACGTTTCCGCAATGCGCTGGTGCTGAACGCCTGCCGGGACCGGACCCAAGCCGGATTGATGGCCTTCGCGAAAGTCTACGGGATACTCTAGAACGACGCGGCGCTCGCCGTCTTCGTCCCGGACACGAAACGATGCTGCGACCGGTCGTCGCCGGCCCGGCCGCAGCGCCACCTTGCAGAATTCAAGGTCGAATTCCGGCCACCTTGTCATTTTCACGATGTCACCGGCATGAACGCAGGAGGTGAGCGTCGGCAGCATCGCCGCCGGGCCTCCTACCGGTGCCACCGGCGCCGGTAGGAGGCCCGGAGTCATTTGGCATGCTTCTCGCTCCCAACCGCACCATTCAGAGCCCCGGTGCGCATCGCTGTCCCACGGCCTGAGGATCGCATGCACGGCCACCGGTGATCATCAGCCGGTCTCAGCTTGCGCCGTCCTCCCTCCCCTCCACCCTGTCCGCGACCCAGCAACACGAGGAAATGCCCTGCCATGTCGTCCACCAACAACCGCCTGCTGCAGGTGCTCATCGCCTCAAGCCTCGGGACCGGAGCCCTGCTGCACGCCGCAGATTCTCAATTGCCTGTCTCGCCGTTCATCGTCCCCCCACCCGGAAAGGCTGGCGCTGGCAACACGCCGGCCACGACTGGCAACAGTCCTGCTCCAACCCCCGATAACGGCCCGCAGTTCACCGGCTTCGTTGATACCACCTACAACTACGACCTCAATCGGCCGCTCTCCGGCGTCAACAAATACTACTCGTTCGACGCCCAGGACAACACCATCGCGCTCAACAACGCGCAATTGGAGCTCACCGGTGCGCCGAAGGGAGATGCCGCCGTCACCTACATGCTGAAGATCAACTTCGGCACGGATGCGACCGCCGAATCGTCGACCGTCAATGGCGTCGCCACCAACACCAGCAACCTGGACGTCGAGGAGGCCTGGGGCTGGTATGTGGATCCGGTCTCCAAGGTCGGTCTGAAGGTCGGCAAGTTCGTGACCTATGAAGGCACCGAAGTCATCGAATCGATCAACGACCCGACTGTCACTCGCGGCCTGCTGTTCAGCAACCTCGAGCCCTACACCCACACCGGTGCGCTGCTGACGTGGACTGGCACGGTGATGGACTACGCAGTCGGCATGGTCAACGGCTGGGATGAGCTCACCGCCTCCGACTCTGGCAAGACGGCGGTTGCGAAGATGGGAGTCACCTTGGGTGACCCCCTGGCGCTGACGGTCTCGGCCCTCTATGGCCCGCAACAGGTGGCGGCTCCCGCCCCCGCAAATCCCGCAGGTGCCGATTCGAACAAGCGCGGCTCGATCGACATTACTGGTCTCACCAAGCTCATCCCCAAGTGGCAGGTGAATTTCCAGGCCAACTTCGGCTGGGAGAAGAATGCTCCGGGCGCGGTGGCTGCAGCGATCGCCGCGGGCACCACGGTGACGCCGAACAGCCAGAGCACCTGGTTCGGCCTTGGTACCCAGCCGGTCTACGCCTGGAATCCGACCACCAATGTCGCCTTCCGCATCGAGTTGCTCGACGATCTGGATGGCGCGCGTACCGGCCTCAAGCAGGAGATCTGGTCGTTCAGCATCGCTCCGGGCACCAACATCACCCCGCATTTCCTGCTGCGGGCCGAAGCGCGCCTCGATGTCTCGAACAACGACAAGGCCTACACCGATCACGCCGGTAATCAGGTCAAGATCCAGTCGACCCTTGCAGGCGAGGCGATCTACAACTTCTAGGCGGCGCCCCCTGTTCAGGGCGTCCGGCAGCTGGTGCCATCCCGCGCCCGCCCAGCCTGGGTGGCACGGGGTGGCACCAGATCGCTCGCCGACGGACGATGCCCGATCGCCTCAGCCAGCCCACCGCATGCGCTGGCCGAGGCGGGGGGCGCAGGGCGAAGCGGGCTGGCCGCCACGAGGCGATGCCGAAAGCTGCCGCTCTCGGAATATCCAACTGTGATGATCATCTTATCTTACAGGGAATCGTCTCTCTCGCAGCAATCATCCTCATAGTGACTTTCCTCCCGGCTACCGGTTTCGTTCCAGGCGGGTGGCGCACAATCCTGATAGCGTGGAAGCCGTCGCCGGAGTCTGGTGCCAAGTGCCCAGCCTGGGTACGCTTCCAGGCCGCTCGTCAGCCGCAGGGAGCGCACAGGCATGATCGAGCCGGGAATGCATCTGAGCGAAGTGGCCAGGCTGCTGGTGCTGCGTGATCTCGCCATCCTCGACACCCCAGCGGAAGTGGAGTTCGACGGCCACGTCCAGACCGTGGCCTCCCTCACCGGCAGTGCCATCTGCGTCGTGAGCCTGGTCGATGCCCAGCGCCAATGGTTCAAGGCCCGCATCGGGATGGCAGCTAGCGAGACCCCGCGGAGCATTGCCTTCTGCGCCCATGCCATCCTGGTGCCCGAAGGCCATGCGCTGGTGGTCGCCGATGCCATGAACGATCCCCGCTTCGCCGACAATCCGCAGGTGACCGGTGAGACGCGGGTGCGCGTCTACTTCGGCCTGCCGCTGAACATCCATGGCCTGCCGATAGGCACCCTGAGCATCATCGATCATGTACCCCGGCAGGCGTCTCCCGCCCTGATCGAGGACATGCAGCGATTGGGCAGACAGGTGGAACGCTTGCTGGAGACACGGCGCATCCACGGCATCCGCTTACTGCACAGCAGCGCACCCCAGAGCACCGGCAGCGATCGGCAGACCATCTTCTCGGTGCTGGATACTGGCATCGTCATACAGGAGCACGAGGGCCGGATCATCGATCACAACCAGGCGGCAGAGCGCATCCTCGGTCTGTCATCCAAACAGATGCTGGGCAGGCTCAGCGTGGATGCACGCTGGGCCTCGGTCAGGGAGTCCGGCGAGCTGTTCCGCGGTGATGAGCCTCCCTCCATGGCGACGCTGCGCACCGGACGTCCCTGCTCCGGCGTCATCATGGGCATCAAACGTCCAGACGGGACGCAGGCCTGGATCTCGATCAACTCCGTGCCAGTGCCCAGGTCATCGCCGACCGCCGGCGCCGTGCTCGCCTCCTTCGCGGACATCACCGCCGAGCGCAACCGGCGCTTCGAAGTCGAACGCAGCCAGGAGGCGCTGCGCGATCAGAAAGTGGTCGCCGAATCCATGCGCGTATCTGCAGAGCATCATCGATAATGTGACGGCGATGACCGGCTATTACGACCGTGATCTGCGCAATCGCTTCGCGAACAGGAGCTATTACGAATGGTTCGACCTCGATCCCGCGTCGATGCCCGGTCGTCACGCACGTGACATCGTCGGCACCGAGCTGTACGAGCAGACCAGGGCCCAGATGCAAGGCGTGCTGAATGGCGAGCCGCAGGAACTCGAGCGCACGCTCAACGATCGGCAGGGCCGTCGCCGTCATGCGTCCGTGCGCTACCTGCCAGATGACCATGATGGCGAGATCCGCGGTTTCTACGTCTTCGTCACCGATGTCATCCCCCAGCGCGAAGACCAGCGGAATGCCGATCAGGCGCGTGACGAGGCGGAGCTGGCTTCGCGCTCGAAGAGCGAGCTCCTGGCCAATATGAGCCACGAGATCAGGACGCCGATGAACGGCGTGCTCGGCATGCTCGACCTGCTGCTGAGCACGCAGCTTGATCCCGAGCAGCGCTTGCATGCCGAGACGGCGCACCGTTCCGGCGAGATCCACCTGACCATCATCAACGACCTGCCGGACTTCTCCGCCATAGAAGCTGGCAAGCTCGTCCTCGAGGAGCTCGAATTCAGTCCGGTACGATAGGTGGAGGAATGCCTGGATCTGCTAAGGCCCAGGGCGGTCAAGAAGGGCCTCACCCTGCTGAACTAGACCTCCCTGTGCTCGTCGGCGCAGGTGAAATCCGATCCCGGCCTGCTGCGCCAGGTGGTGCTCAACCTGCTCAGCAATGCCATCACATTCACCTCAATCGGAGTGGTCACCGTGGTGCTGGGGGAATCTCCGCATGGCGCTCCGGGCAACGTCTTCATCGTCATCTCCGTGATCGACACTGGCATCGGCATGACCCCCGATCAGCTCACCCGGCTCTTCCAATCCTTCTCCCAGGCCGACCCCTCGATCGCCTGCCGGTTCGGCGGCACCAGCCTCGGCCTTGCCATCAGCCGGCGCCTGTGCCTGCAGATGGGAGGCGATCTGATGGCGTCCAGCGGCATCGGCCGGGGCAGCCCCTTCACCGCCCAGATCGTCTGCGACCGGGTTGGCGACTCGACATCTGCGGGCAATCCGCTGACGAAGCGCTACGCCATCTCCTATCCCGTGCTGCACGGGTGGGTGCTGGTGGTCGAGGACAACGCCATCAATGCCGCGGTGACATCCGCGATGCTCAGACGTGTTGGCTTGACCGCCACGGTCGCCCCCTCGGGTGATTATGCCCTGTCGGTGATCGAGCGAGCTGCCTTCGACCAGGAGCTGATGGATTACCAGATGCCCGGCAAGGACGGCCTCGTGACTACGCGAGACATCCACAGCAGGGAGGCCGCAGCAGGGAGGCGGCAGGCCGGCACATCCCCATGCTCGCCGTGACTGCAGGCGCCTTCAGCGACGATCGCTCTGGCTGCCTGGCGGCAGGCATGGATGATGTCCTCACCTAGCCCATGAGCATGGACACGCTGCTGACCGCACTTGAGAATTGGCTGCCCGATTCCCACCCCTCTTCGTGCAGGTAGCACGCTGATGGTCAGCCTGTTCGAGGTCGGCGACCCCGCCCTGGCCGAGCGGATTGCCATCCCCTTCCCGTCATCGGCGAGCGCTTATCGCACCCATCACCGCTCCGCCAGGGTGCGCAGCGCGGGGACCACGACCGTATCGTGGTCCGCCCCTGCCACGACAATCCGCTCGATCCACCCGGGATATGGGGCGGCAAGGCGGGCGGACATCTCGACAGGGATGGTATCGTCCTGGTCACCATGGATGAACAGCACGGGGGGGCGGCGAGCCTGCCGGGCGATCTCGGCGAGACGCGCACCGTTGTCGAAGCGATCCCTGATGATCTCGCCGCTGGGCCAAGCATACATGCGATCGGCCATTTCCGCCAGGGTGGTGAAGGGTGCTGCCACGACGACGCGGCGCACCTCATGCCTAGCTGCGTACTGCAATGCCGCCGCAGTCCCGAGAGAATAGCCGAACACCCCGACACGCTCCTCCATCGCCATCTCCGACAGGCCGAGTGAGTTGCGCAAGGCCTCCACCGCGGCCTCGCTGGCGGCGAGGATGCGGCTGGGCGTAGAGGAACCGCTGCAGAACCCGGAACCCGGGTAGTCGAAGAGCAGGAATCCGGCGTCCGGATCGCCCACATGCTGCAGGAGATCACACCATTCCAGCGCCGTATCGCCCTGGCCGTTGAACAGCACCCAGAGCCGACGGGGTTCGCCCGCGGATGCGGGGCGGGCATAGAATGACACCTGCTCACCCTGGTCGATGCGGTAGCGCAGCACCTGCAGCCGGGGCGGGAGATGGTCCCACGTCGATGCGTCATAGGGCGCCGGATAATAGACCGGCGAGCCCCGGCACGACGCCATGCACAGCCAGATCACTGCGAGCAGGGCGATGGCGGCCATCCTTCCACGGCAGATCGGTGGTCTGATGCGTCTCGTCGTACGGAGCATGGCGTGACTATGCGCGATGCTGTCCGGTTGCACAGGGCAATGACCCGCGCCGGCCTTCGGGCAGCCACGGGACGGTCGTGCAGCATGGCCCCTGCACCCTCTTTGGCCGGCGCCGCGCTTTGTCGGGCCTGCGGGGCCGCCGGCTCCGTTCACCCGTCGCACCCCCTGATGAGCGGTGGTGGCTATGGACTGGACGGAAGGCGTCTGGAGACTGCGGTCCGACGATCCACCTGGCAGGCTGCCGATCGCGGCCTGGAGCGCCATGGTTGGGCATAAACCGACACGGAGACCGCATGCGACTCACCCTCTTGGCGATCCTGATCGCACTCCCTCTCCTCGGCACGCTGGATGCGGCCGACGTGATCCTGCTGTGGCCGAACGGTGCACCGGGCTCCGAGGGCAAGACCGACCCCGAACGCATCGTCGACGGCAATGTGGTCTCGGTGCACAAGCCATCGATCACCGTCTTCCTCCCGCCGCCAGACAAGGCCACCGGCACCGCGGTGCTGGTCATACCCGGCGGCGGCCATCGCGTACTGTGCGTCGGACATGAGGGCGTGAACGTCGCCGAGCGTCTCAACCGCTACGGCATCACGGTGTTCATGCTCAAATACCGGCTCGCCCGCGAGGAGGGCTCGACCTATACCATCATGGACCATGCCGTGCCGGATACCCAGCGCGCCATGCGCCTCATCCGTTCCCGGGCTGCCGAGTGGTCGATCGATCCTGCCCGCCTCGGCGCCATGGGCTTCTCCGCCGGAGGCGAACTGGCGGCGCAGATCAGCATGAAACCCGGACCAGGGTCCGCTGACGCGACGGATCCGATCGACCGCCTTGATGCGCGGCCGGCGTTCCAGGCCCTGGTCTATCCCGGACGATCGGGCGACATCATGCCCGTCAAGGGCGCTCCTCCGGCGTTCCTGTGCGCCGGCTGCCTCGATCGCCAGGACATCAGCGAAGGACTCGCAGATGTCTATCTGCGCTTCAGGCGCGCCGAGGTCTCGGCCGAACTGCTCATGTATGCCGGTGTCGGCCATGGCTTCGGCGTCCACGCCAACGATGCTGGACCGGCCGGCGCCTGGCCGGAACGCTTCGTCGAATGGCTGCAGCAGTCTAAGCTGATGCCGTTGGCGAAATGATCGGCGCGCGGCGGCGCTGAAGCATCCACAGCGCGCCTGCCCGCCGCGCCACCAGGCCATCGTGCACCGCCATGGCCTGGGCTGGCATGCAGCGCCCAGGCCATGTTGCGCACCAGCTCATTTCTGGCCTGATGCGGGCGCCAGCGTCTCGAGCGCAGGCGAATTGCGGATGACGACCTCGCGGACATTGGGGACGATGACGGCGACACGCTGCCCAACCGCCACCTTGCCCGAGACATGGTCGATATCCAGGCCCAGGATGTCGTCGAACACGGCAGCCGGCCGTTCATCGCTCGCCGAGAAGCTGAGGGCGATGTTGGCCAGTTCGAGATGGTCGACATGCCGGGCAAAGAGGCCGTATGCCGGCAGGGTGCCGATCTTCCCCGGCTCAGGATAGCCGTCGCCGAGCTCCTTGGGGACGATCGCCGCATCGGCTGGGGTGCCGCCCCCTCTGCTTATGAGCCGGATGTTCTCGAGCCGCACGCCATCGATGTGCTGGTCAGGCAGGCCCATGATCTGGATCCCGCTCATCTTGCTCACCCCCTCGGCGACGACGTTGCTGATGAGGACGTTCCTGACCCGGCTGGGAGTGGTCAGATTCGGCGTGCGGTTGCGGCTGCCGGCGGTGATGTAGATGGCATAGTCCACCACGTTCATCATGGCGATGTTGCTGATGGTGATGTCCTCGAGGATGCCGCCGTCAACCTCCTCGAGCGCCAGGCCGCGGCAATTGCGGAAAGTGCAATTCGACACCGTGCAATTGCGGAACCCGCCACTCGATTCGGTGCCGAACTTGATGCGCCCGGTCCCGCCGTCGCCCTTCATGGTCCCATCCAGGAGCGTTCCTTCGCTGAAGCCGGAAACCTGGCAATTGGTGATGGTGAGGTTCTCGGTTATGCGGATCTCCCCGAGCGCGTAGGTGCTCTTCGGGCAGATGCCGTCGTCATGCGGCGAATTGACCCGGCAGTTGGAGACGATGGCATTCCTGCAGCAGTCAAGGTCCATGCCATCGCGATTGGTGTCGATGGTGATGCGGTCGATGGTCAGGTTGTCGCATCCGGTCGCGAGTATCCCGAACCAGCCGCCATGGGCGATGGTGATATCGCGGATGATCACATTGCGGCAGAGCTTGAGACAGATGGCCTTGTTCCCCGTGCGATCGCTGCTCGAGGAAAGCCCCCCGCCATTGATCATGCCTGGTCCGCTGATGGTGACATTGCTCAGGTTTTCGCCCCAGATGAGGCTGTTGTGGAAATGGCTGTGTCCGCCGTCCTGGTACGGTTTGCCCGGGAATTCCTCGGCGGCATCATAGGCATTCGCGCTATCGGATGCGCCGGTGATGGCCGCACCGGCGTCGATCAGCACCTGGATGTTGCTCTGCAGATGGATCGAGCCGCAGAGGTAGTTCCCGGCCGGCAGACGGACCGTGCCACCGCCGGCGAGGGCCGCAGCCTCGATCGCTTTGTTGATCGCTGGACTGTCGATGGCCTTGCCGTCGCCTAGGGCGCCGAAGCTGCGGACATTGTAGCTCTCAGGCCCAGCGCTCTCGGAGCCGAGCACCGCGGCTCCGGGACCATGCAGTGGCAGGACGCCGGCGATGGCGAACAGCACCAGCATGGTCCAGGACGTCGCAGGGCGTGCAGGGCGGCGGAACATCTTCACGGGCAACCTCGGGTCATGGTTCGGATGGCGGCGCGGGCAGGAGCTGACGGAATGGCGATCAGGCGGTGCAGCGGGCTGAAGTGGCCAGTTCAGTCGGCCCCGGTCAGAAGGCGAGGCTGCTCCAGCGCTCGGAGCCGGCCGAGAGCAGGGTAACCGCGAATCCGCGCAGTCGAGCGGCGCTTGCATGTCCACGCAGATGGGCTGGCCGGAGTGCGGTGGACACGACGCCGGGCGACCTGCCTTCCGACGCCACTTCCACCGCGGTCACGGGGCTGGCGTCAGGGGATAACCCTTCCACAGCCATTCCAATGCATGCGGCAGGATCTGTCCCCGCGCGGGACCCAGGCCGTGCCCGACATTGAGGCAGAAAAGGTACTGATAGTGGTAGCCCTTGGCCTTCAGCACCATTGCCATGCGGTTGTTCGCTGCCACCCAATCATGCATGCCATCGCGCATGACATTGGGGTTCAGCAGATCATGATCGCCCACCGCCATGAACAGGCGGATCGGCTTGGGCTCGCTCTCCGGGATGAGCTTGGCATGGAAATCCCAGGCTCCATCCGGGGTTTCAGGATTGAACGGCCACTGCTGGTTCACGAAGGTCCCCGAGAACGTCAGCACGCGGTGGTAGAGATCCGGGTGGTACCAGGCCATGATGAGTGCGGCCGATCCGCCGGAGCTGGTGCCCATGGTCGCACGCCCTTCGGGATCCTTGGTCAGCTTGAGATCGTAGTTCTTCTCCACCTTGGGCAGGACCGTGGTCTCGATGTACTCGGCATACAGTCCGGACATGGTGTCGTATTCACGACCACGCTCATGGCCCTGCGCATCGCCACCGCCATTGCTGATCATGATCGCGACCATCGCCGGGACGCGGTGCTGGGCGATCAGGTTGTCCAGGGCATGCGCCAGCCCCATGTCGGGGTGGCCCATCTGGGGGCCATCGTGCGTGACGATGAAGGGCGCGGCGGTGCCCGCGACGTACTGGGCCGGGATATACACCGTGATGGTGCGGGTGTAGTCGATCTGATGGGTCTGGACGATCAGGGTCTTGGGATTGCTGGGGTCAACGGTGCCGAAGACATCCCGGGCGATGCCGGGATTGAAGAGCGTGCCATCCTTCGAGCTGATGGTGAACTGCTGCACCTTGCCCTGCGGGACGCCGGCGACGACCTTGAACTCCGGCGCCTGCTGGTACTCGGGGCCGATCACGAAATCGCCATCCGCATCCGCAGGCGGATTCACCCCTGGCTTGCCGTCCAAGCGCGTGAAGGGCGGGGAACCCGGAGCGTCGAAGGAACGGGTCGGTGGCTGTGGGCGATCATCCTTCTTCGGCGCAGGCGGATTCGCATCCGCGCTGAATGCTGCCGAGCTGAGCGCGAGCATGCCCATCAGGATCGTTCGCTTCGTCATCGCTTCTCCTTAAGCTGGTTTTCGCCGCGGTCGGCCGGGTCCGACCCGGCCGCGGGTGAAGACTAGATACCGAGCGGAGCGTGAGGTCAATGGACGAATGCCCCATGTTGGGATGCAGCTGGATGCGCCCGGTTGCCGGCAGCTGCCCGCCGATGACGGCGGCGAGCTCAGTCCGGATCCCACTCCAGGATCACAGCCAGCAGCCAATCCCGGTCTGCCGTCTCGCTCGACGTGAGGCCGAAGATGGGGTCCAGCTCGAAATAGTTGTTGAAGGCGCAGCTGGCGATCTGATCCCAGGAGCACAGGCTGTCGCCCTTGATCAGCTTCCGGTCACACCCGGTGCTCCCGTCGTCCCATACCATGCGGCCGTCCCGGTCACGGTGCAGTCCGAGCCAGAGCGACTCCGCCGGCATGCAATGCTGACGCAAGCGATTGCAGGCTGCCCTATCGGGAATCGTGGGCAGATGCGCGCCGACCCGCGCGGCGAGTGCGCGCGACTGCGCCAGGGTCGCGCGCCAGCCGATATCGAGGAGGCGCCGGCCGGGCTCTGTCCCGGCCAGCGTCAGGAGGCGGGCACGATCCCCTCGCGCGAGTGCCGATGCCCTATCGGCCATGACGGCGAGACCGGCTTGTCCATGGGCGCGGAGCCCGTTCGCCAGCTCCTCGAGCGTCGAGCTGTCGTCGGCAACCGCCCCGACGAGCTCGAGACGCGCCAGGGCGGGCATCTCGAGGATAGGGCGGAAGGAGGCTACCCGCGCATCGCTGAGCTCCAGCCTGGACAAGCCGCTGTGTGCGAGCGGCGCCAGGTCGACATGGCTCTGCGGGGCCACCAGCTGCCGAAGCGAGGAGGCGATCGGCGCGAGGTCGACGCGCTCGCACCCTGAGATGTCCAGATCCCGGAGAGGCTGACCAGACAGGGGCGACAGATCGCGCACCGCGGTCCAGGAGATGTCAAGGTGCTCCAGATGGGCACGATGGAGCGGCGCAAGCACCGTGATGGATGTGCGGGCGATGCTGAGCCGGGTCAGCGGCGAACCGGAGAGCGGCGCGAGATCGGCAATGGGCGTGTCGGCGATGATCATCTCGGCCAGCGGCGCCCCGCGCACCGGACCGAGATCATGGACCTTGGTGCGCCGCAGTGACAGGTATTCCAGCGGCTGTCCGGCCATCGGGGCGAGATCGGCGATGGCGGTGTCGTCGATGGCCAGGGATTTCAGCTGCGCGCTGCGCACGGATGCCAGATCGGCAATGCGCGTGGATGACGCCTCGAGGACGCGCAGCGGCGCGGATGCGACCGGACTGAGATCCGCGATGTGTGTTCGGCTCATGCGCAGCACCCGCAGCACAGCTGTACCGGCCAGGGGTTCCAGGCCTGCGACCTGGGTGTGGTTGATATCGAGCTCAGCGAGAGGCATGCCCTTCAGCGCCGCCAGGTCATGTACCGGATCGCCCTCGACGGCGAGCGAGACGATGCTCTGCCCCTGCAATGGCGCGAGGTCGGCGATGCGGTTGTTGCTGATGTCCAATTCGTAGATCTGGGCATGGCGAAATGGCTCGAGCGTTGAGATCCAGGCATCGAGCAGGTTCAAGTGCAGTCGGCCCTTCATCCTCCCCATGACGGCCAGCATCGGCTCGAGACTGTCCGGATCCGGACGCCACGGTCGGTGGCCGAAGACCCGCATGGGTGCGTGGCTCCGCGGATCCGTGGCCAGGATGCGTGCACACAGCGCCGCGGCATCTGAGAACCGTGCATGCAGGGCCGCTTCGCTGGCGGACGCCTCCCACAGGCTCGGCAACCAGCTGGAGCGTGGGTGGTCCTGCTCGAATGCGTGCAGCAGATCGTCCGCCCCGGCATGCCCCCCGGCGAGCCGTGCCAGATAGGATTGCGCCAAGGCGGGCTCTTCCAGGTCACTGCCCGGATGGTCCTCGGCCACGCGCCTGAAGGCATCGGCGGCGCGATCATGCAGTGCGAGAGCTTCCAGTGCCTGCCCGGCGATGAGCGGACTGGGCCGTGGCGGACTCCCGAGTCGTTCGACCTGGAGCCGCTTGAGCACCAGGTTCTTGGCCCATGACCGCAGGCTCAGGTGCCGGTAGTCGTCATCGCCCAGCGGCATGGCTTCGCGATGCCGCAGGATCTCCCGACCGTCGACCAGCAGTCGCAGGACCCCATCCTCCAGCTCGAAGGCGAGACGATAGGGACGACCGGCCTCGAATTGCACCGGCTCATCGACCAGCGTCTCCATGCCACCGGGTCGCCGGACGATGCCGATGGATGCGTACCGACCGCGATAGCCACCGAACTGGCAGACGAAGCAGGGCTGATACTCCCAGGAACCACGCGGCGATTCGCTGGATGCATGCAGCATCAGTTCGAGGCCATCGATCTCACCGCCCCAGACCACCTGGGCCGTGACGCGAACGTTCCCGCGTTCATCGACGGGGAGGAAGACGACCTGCTGCGGGATCAGAGCGATGCCTTGCGCGCTGGCGGCTACGGGGGTCCGATCCGCGGGTATCCAGCTGCCCGTGGTCAGGTGGACCGAGGCGGCCGCATCCAGGCCATCCATCTCCCACATCCTCTGCCAGACGCCGAACCGGTCACGATGCTCGGTCCACAGCCACAGCGCCGTCGCGACCACGGCGACCAGCGCGGCTGCAAGAGCGCTGCGCGTCAGCACCGTCAGGCGGCGGCGGCGGATCACCGCCAGGCGCAGTGCCGATGCCACCGATACATGCAGTGGATCCGCGGCATCGATCAGACCAGCTGCCAGGTTCAGATCACCGCATGCCAGGGAGAAGCGCGCATGCGCCTCCTTGGCCTGCGACAGCCGTTCACGCACGCGCGGCAGCTCCGGAGCCAAGGCGATGGCGCGAGCCAGGTCCTGCTCGACGCGGGAGAAGCCTCCATGATCGCCCGAGCGCTCGAGCTGGATGAGATGCCGTTCGCTGGCATCGGCCACGGCCTCCGCTTCGCGGGCCCTCAGCCAGCTGCGCAGGGAATCCCGCAAGGCGATGACCGAGGGATAGCGGTCCTGCCGTTGGGCGGCGACGGATGAGCGCAGGATGGCAAGCAGGGACGCCGAGACCATCGCCGACTCGACCGCCGTAGGAGGATCGCAGTCGCCAGCCATCTTCCGGTGCCAGAAACGCTCAAGGTCGCTGTCTTCCTGGAGCGGAGGACGGAGCAGCAGGAGGTGCCAAAGCGTCGCACCGATGCCGAAGACGTCGCTGCGTTCATCGATCTCCTCGGAGCGGGACTGCTCGGGGGACATGTAGAGCGGCGTACCTGCAGCCCGCCCAGGCTGTCCTTGCCGCAGTGCCGAACCCCAATCGACCACCAGCACTTCGCCGTAGCAACCGATCATGATGTTGGCCGGCTTGAGATCGCAGTGCAGGATGCCGCGGCTGTGCGCATAGGCGATCGATTCGCAGATCCGCACCATGAGCTCGACGCGGTCGGTGATCGCAGCGATCGCCTCTACCAGTTTCCCCGTGCACAGATCGGCGATCAGCTCCGACAGCGGCTGGCCGCCGGTGAGGCGCATGGTGAACCAGACGCGGCCGTCCGCGGTCCGTCCGAGATCGTGGATCGGCAGGACGCTGGGATGGTCGAGGATGGCGGTGGTGCGGGCCTCCTCGATGAAGCGCGCCACTCGGATGGGGTCGGTCGATGCGGCGATGGGCAGGACCTTGACCGCCACTGGGCGGCCAAGGCGCAGATCGCCCACCTCGAAGACGTCGCCACCCCCACCGCCGCCGATCCACCCTCGCGTCTGCCAACGCACATCATCGCCAAGAGGTCCCGGGACCGTTGGCAGCTGGGGCGGTATCAGGTCGACGGGATCGCGCGAGGACATGCCTTTGGTATCTCGCGTGATCAGGGGATCTCCGGGGTTGGATGCACCCTGACCGAAGCGCAGCCAGCCACGCTGCGCTTCACCCTGCGCATCGGCATCATGCCTGGTGATGTCGAAATCGCTGCTCATCGGCCACCGATGACCATGGTGATATCATTGTTCCAGGTCGCCCCGGCGGCGAAGCACACCACATCATCGAAAATGCGGCGCAGGCAGGCATCGGGCTCCAATGCTCGCGAGGCGGAGATCTGGGACATCACCCGCTCGATCTCGAACAGCTCACCCTTGGGGTCCATCGCCTCGATCAATCCGTCGGTGAACAGCACGACGCGATCTCCCGCTGCCAGGGTGGAGCGGCGCTCGGTGATGCGCTCCTCCAGCAGGGCATGCGGCCACATGCAGAGCATGCCCTGCGTCCCATCCATCGTCTCCACCATCCCATCGGCGCGCGCCACCAGGATCGGTGGATGGCCGACGGCGCTGGAGACCATGGCCCCGTCCGGAGCCACCTGGATGACGACGATGGTCAGGAACATGGTGGTAGGGATCTCACCGCGGAGCAGTCCATCCAGCGCGAGGATCAGCTGCCGTGGTGAGAGCAGGCGTGGATACAGGCACTTGCAGAAGGCTTTGAGCAGGCTGACGACCAAAGCCGCAGGCACCCCCTTGCCGGAGACATCCGCCACCACCCAGGTGGTGCCGAGCTCATCCTGGTTGACGTCATAGAAGTCACCACCCAGGGCGAGCGCAGGCTGATAGAGGACCGACCAGCGCATCGGACCATGCAGCGCACCGGGGTCCTTGGTGAAGATCTGCTCCTGGACGCGTCGGGCAGCGAGGAATTCCTGGGCTGCATGCGCCTGCTGCGTCTCCAGCCGACGCATGGCGTGGCGCTGGAAGACATGACCGAGCGCTTCCGCCGCGAACTCCATGATCCGCAGATGGGATGCCCCCAGCCTGCCCGGCTCGTCGAGATTGTCGCACAGCAGGACCCCCGCCGGTCTGCCGGCGAGGAGCACGGGAACCCCGAGGGCCGTGCGTACATTCTGCTCGCGCATGGTCAGGTTCAGCGACTGCGAATCCGTGCTCGCTTCGAGGATGATCGCCCGGCCTTCTGCCAGCACGCGCTGGGCGAAGCCATGGCTCATATGGCCACTCGCAGTGGTGCTGCGGGTGGTGGTGATGCCTTGGAGCACTTCGCCGGCCTGGGTCACCGTGAACAGCGACAAGCGCGTCGCCGGAAGGACGAGGAAGAGGGTCTCGATGCTGCGCTCGATGATGTGCTCCTCATCCCGGCTCAGCAGCCGCTGGATGACGAGCAGGCATTGCACCAGGGTCGCATCGCTGCTGGCCGTCCCGTCCTCGCAGCGCAGCGTGGTGCCGCCGATCTGGATGATGTCTCCGGGACCGATCCGGACCTGCTGCTGACGCACACCGTTTACCCAGGTGCCATTGTCGGAGGCGAGATCCTCGATCCAGAGGGCATCATTGCGGAACTGAACCCGGGCATGCACGCGGCTCGCCCGATCATCTGGCAGGTGCCCACCGCATTCGTGGGAGCGTCCGAGTTTCAAATCCCCCAGGATGGGAATGGGGATGAGCGCGTCGTGGCGGGAACCTGTTAGGACGCGGAGACGAGGCACAGTGAAGTATCGCTCAGGATGGATGGCTCTGCAACCGCAGGTCCATGGATGGACGTCTGACGGCAGGTGACGAAAGCGTCAGTTACCTGGGCTGAGGAGGATGCTCGGGCACGGACCCTCTGTCCGAGTCCACACTGGTCCAAGCCGGTGACAGGAGCATCGTCGGCGCAGGCCCTCCAGGATCGATGTAATGCACGTAAATAGTTCAACCGACTATGTTTAAGCGGTCCGTCACAAGAGGGCTGCACTACTCAGCCAGGCGCACGCGTGCGCATGCCCACCACCATGCCATCCCCACATTGAACCTAACCGTCTACTGGGGATGCTTGGTCGATGCAGAGTGCCGGGTAGCCGTGCCAACGATCCAGTGGGACAGGGCCTCAATGAATTCGGCCAAACCCCGCTGAGTCGTCGGCTTCACCACATAGTCCTCGATGATCAACTCACGGCATCTATCCATGTTCGCGTGGCTATCGGAGCCGGAGAGTATGATGACGGGAATGGTCTTGAAGGTGGCACTCGCACGCAGCACATCAAGGAAATCGATACCGTCGAAGCGGGGCAGGTTCAGATCAAGGACGATGAGCCTGGGCCGTGGATGCTCGCGAGTCGCCTCAGACTGCTGGAGGAAGTTCATCGCCTCGGCGGTGCCGGCGACGCTCATCAGTATCCCCTTGAGGCCGCTTCTCGCGAAGGCTCGCGCAAACAGCTCGCGGTCATCCTCGCAGTCGTCGACATGCAGGATGAGAGGCGCCGACGCCGCTGGGGCTGCTGGCATCCCGGGCTGCGCAACCGTAGCGCCGTTGGGCGCATGATGGATCCGCCCATTCAGGAATTCCTCGCCGCTGAGGCGAAGGCGACGGGCATCCTCTCCCCTCATGACCAGGTTCTGGGCCTCCCTGGGTCCGGTACCATCGGGCACGACCTCGATCGATACGGCTGCATGGGTGGGGATATCGAACAGTTCGGTCAAGATGGTGCTTCCGGGAAAGCGCAGTATCTGGCTCGTCATCGTGGTCGCGATGGCTCGGCTGACAATGCCGCGCAGACGTACCGGACGGCGATTGGAGAACAGGATGACGATCTCTGCCGGCTCGGCGGCAAGAGCGTCACGGCTGGGTGTCGTTGCCGTCCGTGGGAGAAGGCGGCCCCGTATCCAGCTGCCTGATGGCGTACGACTGCCCTTATCGTCCATGGCGGCAGTTTGTGAGCGTATTGGATATTCGCAACCGGATCTACGACAACATGATGTCCTTGCGGCCCGGTTATGACGAGTGCTCCCTCACGGCACGCATGCACATCGCTGATGCATGGCATTCTGCTCGAGACCCAGGCTCCGGATCTGCTGAGCGCCGGCCTGGGTGAGATGATCGTGGTGCTCGCAAGCACGGACGCCGAATGCCATTGCCGATTAATGGCAGATTGGCGGTGTTCGACGCCTCGGCGATGATGCATCGCCGATTGCAGTTGGGTGAGCCCCCTGTGGGAAGTGCACGACTATGATGATTGCTCAGAACCAACTCGACGACAGCTGCGCAAAAGCGCACAGGTTGGGATAGATTGCGGGCGGCGCCGCCACAAGTCAGCGTCGCTCGCTTATAGATGAACGACTAACGCGATTTCAGCGTCATCACGATGCTCAAGCTGGACCTTGATGCTTGTCTTGCCGATCTCGCTGATTACCTCTCCGACCGATGCGATGAATGCACCAATGCCCCAAAGCGAAATCCTAAAGGGAACGCCTGAAGGCGAGGGTCCTTTCTCCCAAGGGATGGGAATCTATCGCACAGGGCAGGCAGCAACCGTTGATCAGCAGCCCTCCCGCTGACGCTTGAACGGTTCGTTGGCGCAGGATATTCGGCTGATCGGCAAGAATGAGGCATGCAGCGCCTAGCGGTGCTCTGCCTGGAGCATAGTTCAGGCTTCCAGGCCTTTCCCGCCGTGCCGTGACCCGTTCAGGCCAGCTTCTACTCGGAACTCTGGCCATGTGCCGTCAGCGATTCCCGCACCATGACTCCCTATGCCGGGAGAGCAGCGCTTGCCACCACACCCCGACATCACCTGGCCCGCTTCACCGCATAGCCCTTCCACAACCATTCCAGGGCGTGTGGGAGTATCTGATCATGCGCCGGGCCAAGACCGTGCCCAACGTTGAGGCACGCCACATACTGGTAGTGATAGCCCTTGGCCTTGAGCACCTTCGCCATGCGGTTGTTTGCTTCCACCCAGTCGTGCATGCCATCGCGCATGACGTTGGGGTTGTACAGATCGTGCTCGCCGACGGATATGAAGATGCGAATCGGCCTGGGTTCGCTTCCGGGGATGAGCTTCGCGTGGAAATCCCATGCGCCATCGGGCGTCTCAGGATCGAATGGCCATTGCTGATTCACAAAGGTGCCTGAGAAGGTCAGCACACGGCGGTAGAGATCCGGATGATACCAGGCCATGATGAGCGCAGCCGAGCCGCCTGAGCTGGTACCCAAGGTTGCGCGCCCCTCCGGGTCCTTGGTCAGCTTGACCTCGTAGTTCCTCTCCACCTTGGGCAGTACCTGCGTTTCTATGTACTCGGCGTAGAGTCCCGACATCGTGTCGTATTCGCGGCCGCGCTCGTGCCCCTGGGCGTCTCCGCCCCCATTACTTATCATGATGGCGATCATCACTGGGACACGGCGTTGATAGATGAGGTTGTCGAGGACATGAGGCAGACTCATGTCCGGGTGGCCCATTCCTGGACCATCGTGGGTGACGATGAAGGGTGCGGCGCTGCCCGGCACATACTGCGCAGGGATATATACCGTGATAGTGCGGGTGTAATCGATCGGATGGGTCTGGACGATCAGGGTCTTGGGATTGCTGGGGTCCACGGTGCCGAAGACATCCCTGGCAATTCCAGGATTGAACAGCGTGCCATCCTTCGAATTCAGGGTGAACTGCTGCACCTTGCCCTGCGGAACGCCGGAGACGACCTTGAATTCCGGCGCCTGGACGTAGTCAGGGCCAATCAGGAAGTTGCCATCTGCATCCTCAGGCGGATTCGCGCCGGATTTGCCATCAAGTCGTGTGAATGGAGGGGCACCAGGGCCTGAAAAGGAGCCTTGAGGCGGATTCGCGTCCGCGCCGAATGCGAAAGGGCCGATGGCGAACATGGTCGCCAAGATGAGCCGAATGGTCATCGCTGCACCTCGGCAGAATGCGCTTCCGATTTCCCCTGCCTGAATTCCGATAGGCAGCGTGATCGCAAATCCTTAACCTTCATGAAGGTCTTCATGAAACGGTCCTCTTCACGCAGATCGGGATGACGGGATTTGTCCTGGAATTTCTCGTGCGCGAACAGGATGGCCGAGACCTGGAATACCTGAGTGAATTCCGCCGCATTCTCGGGATTCAGGGGTTGGTTCATGGAGGTGCTCCTGCCGGTAGGCTACGAGTCAGCGGGAGCAGGCAACCGTGAGACTTGGGAGATCACATCCATTCCGAAAGCATCATTGATGCCCCCGTCGTGCCCATCATCGGAATGCCGCGATCTCCTTTCGGGCTCAGGCAATCCTTGCCGACCTCCACACGCTTCCTGGGGGCCTTGGATCGTGCCCGAAGCTTCGGCTGATTTCATAACAAGCGGCAGTGCACCCTCCAGGTCAGCGCTTGACCATATCAGCTTGGAGGATCGATGCCGAGGATAGCTGTCGCTACAGCTGTCAATGAGGCATAAACAGATGGCGATAGGATCACCATGCGGTGGCCGGGACCCAAATTCACCGGAGACGCAATTTCATCTTTCAGGAAGGTTGCAATATCGCAACACCTTGCGCTATCCCGCTTATCCGCGCTGTTGCACACCAGGCATGGGTCGAGTATGATGAGTTGTGGACCCACGTCGTTACTATGTGATCGGCACCACGATGTCGGAACTCGGGCCATTCACCCATGAGGAACTTGGCGAGGCGCTGGCCTCAGGTCAAATCACCCGCTCCAGCATGGTCAGGACCAGCTTGGGCACAGGTCTCGGCACGGTTGATGCAGTGCTCAAGAACCGACCAAGGGGAGAGCCGGTGCCTCGGCGGGTCGGTTTCCCGCAAGCGGCACAGCGCTCGCCATCCGTCACCCAGGTGACGCTCGGCATCCTCGTCCTGCTGATCGCCGTCATGGTCCTGGCTCTGCGCCCCTCGGCGCCCCCAGCGTATTCACCTCCTGCTGGCAGCACTGCTGCCGATGGTCAGCCGCCCGCATCCGGCAGTGGCGGCCGCACTGCGCCAGCCAATGTCCAAGCAGATCCCCCGGGCCCTCCACCCATCGCGCTTGGCATCCATCCGGGGATGACGGTGACCACCTTGCTCTGGGCAAGTGATCCGGTGTGGGCGCTTAAAGCGACGGATCAGGCCGGCGCCAGTCACCGTGCCGTCATAACCAACAGCGAAGTGGCGGCCAACGCCCTCGACAGCAATCTCGCCACCAAGTACTACAATAATTATGATGACGGCACGCATCGCACCGGCATCGGCTCGGGTCTGGTAGTCAACGTGCGGAGCGCCGTGGTGGTGACCGCCTTCCAGATCGCCACCGCCAACGATGAGAGTGGCCGCGACCCGCTTTCCATCACCATCGAAGGCTCGAACCAGGTGCATGCCGAGGAGGAAGGCAGCTCAGCCTTCACCCTCCTCTATTCCGGCAGTACCGGACTTAAGGCCGATCCCGGGAGGAAGGCCTGGGGGCCCGCAGTGGTATTCGAGAACACCACTGCATACCGTACCTATCGCATGCTGGTTACCACGAAGCGCGATCCTGAGGTTTTCGGCATCCAATTCAGCGAGTTCCGCCTGGGGACGCCCGCACCCTAGTCCGCTGCACGCTCTCTGCGTCCGACAGGTGCAGCAAAAGGATGACGCAGCCGCCGTGAGCGAGTGGCCCGGACAAGGTGACTCTGGTGCCGAGATACGGTCGATGTTGCAGGTCAGCAGATGAACCTGGTGAATGGAGCGATCCATGAGAGCGCTGGTGAGCCGTTGAGGTCTCAACATGCCGGTCCCCGCCGCCAAAGGCAGAATGAGGTGAAATGATATTGACCTGATGGGATCTATCTGCATGGAATGCACGGTGAGTATGCTTCGCAGAGACCACATCGGATGAGCCCGGTATGAATCTGATGACTGATCGCAGTCAGACCTGCATACTGTTGGCCAATGCAGGGTGTCGGGGCTTCCTGCGGGTGAATGCTTCAGAGCCATTGCCGCAATTGTCGTAGGTGCGCAACGCCATCGGCTCACGCCTGTTTCGAATGCGCAGGTGACATCTGAGTCCATACCCTTCATGAGCGCGAACCGCCGACCGCTCTAACCGAACAGTATCCTCCCAAACCATCTTCATCACCAAAGAGGCACTCTATGCGCTATACGACTCTCGGCGATACCGGACTGCTGGTCTCAACTCTTTGCCTGGGAACTATGACCATAGGCGCTGGACAGGGGCATTGGCAGGCGATCGGAGGCGTCGATCAGGCAGGAGCGGATGCGCTGATACAGGCGTCGATCACTGCTGGGATCAATTTCATTGATACGGCCGATGTCTATTCCGATGGCGACAGCGAGCGCCTACTCGGGCAATCGCTGAGGAATGTCGGCATCGCACGCAAGGATATGGTCCTGGCCACTAAGGTCTTCGGCCGCGTCGGTTCAGGGCGCAACGATGTCGGGGCGTCGCGGGGCCACATAATGGACGCCATCGATGCGAGCTTGCGCCGCCTTCAGACCGATTACATCGACCTCTACCAGATCCATGGCACCGATGTCATCACCCCGATCGAGGAGACGCTGCGCGCACTCGACACCCTCGTGCAGACGGGCAAGGTCCGCTACATCGGCTGCTCCAATTGGCAAGCCTGGAAGATATCCAAGGCCCTCGCCATCTCCCAGTTCAAGGGACTCGCCCGCTTCGATACCCTGCAGGCGTACTACTCCATCGCTGGCCGAGACCTCGAACGTGATATCGTGCCGCTTCTCGAAGCCGAAAAGACCGGTCTCTTGGTGTGGAGCCCGCTGGCGGGCGGCCTGCTCTCAGGCAAGTTCAGTCGCGACAACCAGAAACCAGCGGGCTCCCGCCGCACAGAATTCGATTTCCCCCTCGTCGACAAGGAGCGCACATGGCGCATACTGGATGCCATGGCGCCCATCGCCCGAGCCCACCAGTGCAGTCCGGCACGGATCTCCCTCGCATGGCTGCTGTCCAAACCGGTGGTGACCTCGGTCATTATCGGAGCCAAGCGCATCGAACAGTTGCAAGATAATCTGGCAGCCGTCGACGTCGAGCTCACGCCGGATGAGATCGCCGCGCTCGATATGGTCAGCGCATTACCACTGGAATATCCTGGCTGGATGCTGCCTTTCCAGGGCGCAAGCCGTCTCGGCCCGGTCGCGTTGTCCGCGCCAAAGGAGAGCATGGCAAGACGCTGAGCGATAGCGGTACGATTCGCGAGCCGACCAGGGACAGATCAGCGCCGACAAAGCCAATCGTTGACTGCTTCCTGACATCTGAGCGACACCTTTCTATGATCTCAGCTTCGCTGATAGCCGATTAAATGACGATATGCTCCTGATACCCATTCGGTTCGGCTATGAACTTGACAGCAAAGAGCATTGGCATCTTCTCTACTCTTGCCCGGAGCCGGCCAATGCGCCAAGCCTTCCCGTCGCCAGCTGATCTTTGAGAGAACGCCGTCACTCGCGTCCCTGCGAGATACTGGCCGTCGATGCCCGCACGATGAGTTCTGGCACGAGCCGCAATCGCACCGGCTCGCCGATCTCCTGGCCCAGGCACCGGCGCAGCACGAGATCCGCAGCGCGCCTGCCGATCGCCTCAGTATCCTGGCGCACGGTGGTGAGCGGCGGATGCAGCAACGCGGCATGCGCCAGGTCGGCGAAGCCGATCACCGACAGATCGCGTGGTATCTGCAGTCCGCGCGCTGCCGCCGCGGCGAAGACTCCTGAGGCGAGGTGGTCGTGAGCGAGGAACACTGCACTGGGACGCGGCCGGGAATCGAGCAGACGGTTGGTCTGAAAGATCGTGCCGGCTAGCTCGCTGAGGGCGGGCTTCTCCAGCGTCACGCATGTCCCGCCGGCCGAGCGGATGGTCTCCTCGAAAGCGTCGCTCCTATCCGCGTAGGTGCCATAGCTCATCGCTCCAGCCAATTGAGCGACCTGGCGATGTCCGAGCGCGAGCAGGTGCTCGGCCGCAAGACGTGCGCCGTAGCGGTCATCGGTTCCGACGAAATCGGCGGCGACCTGCTGCAGCTGGCGATCGACCGTCACCAGCGGCACCCCACGGCGATGCAATTCCCGGAAATGAAGATCCAGCACCCAATCATCTGCGGGGAACAGGATGACGCCATCGACCCGATAATCGAGCAGGGCATTGACCACCGCGAGCTCGGCGCTGCGGATGCGCTCCGGATCGGCGCTCGGATCTGGCGTGCGCCAATGCAGCAGCGGAAGATGGTCGGAAACGACAAGCACCTCATGGATGCCGCACACCATGCGCGAGCCGAAATCCCCGATCGGTGGCACCGATACGCCGATGATGTGCGAGCGGCCCGTCTGAATCGCCCGCGCCATCAGGTTTGGCCGATAGCCGAGACGCTTGGCCACCGCGAGGATGCGAACGCGTCGCTCCTCGGACACCATGCCAGGTCGTCCATTGAGGGCGCGCGATACCGCCATCACCGGCAGCTCCACTTCAGCAGCAATCTGCGCCAAGGTGACGCGGCCGCTGGCTGGGGTGGAGTGGGCGCGTGGTCGACGGGGCATGATGGTTCTGGTAACGTTATCATTCCAAGGGGGATAATCAACAGTCCATTCACGAGCAGGGACTCCCACCTTTCCTCATGGGATACGGTATGCGGCGTGCGCCTATTGCAGAACAATACCATTCGATTTCTCAAATGCCGTAGTCATGATCAACAAGTCGGACTTTCGCGCGTAGATCATACATCATGGATGATAACGATATCATCGTCGGCCAGCCCCTGTCCTCCCCGCGCGCCCGGCCAGGGTATGCTGCTGGATGGATGCACGCAGGGACCAGCCCACAGAGCTCATCGCGCACCGTCAGATCGTCGCAGGCTTTACCATGACCCGCCCTTCGGCCCTGTCCCTGGTCATCCTCCTTGCCGCAATGTACACCGAGCTCCCAGGGACGGCGGCTGATACCTTGCCGCCCCTCCAGGATGGCATCATCCCGACCACGCTCGACCAGTTGTGGCAAGGTTTCGATCCGCATCGCGATCCACTCAATGTCCAGGTATGCAAGGAATGGGATGCCGATGGCATCATTTGCCGCGTGGTGCGCATCGATATCGGGACCTTCAAGGGCGTGATCGCCAAGCTGGGTCTGCTCTATGCCTTCCCGAAAGGCGCCAGCAGGCTGCCAGGGCTGATGCAGATCCATGGCGGCGGTCAGTCGGCGAGTCTCGACTGCGCCATTGCCGACGCGCGACGTGGCTACGCCTCGATCTCGATCAACTGGGGCGGCAACCGCTTCAATCTGGGCCGGTTCCAGGGCAGCTACGATGGCCCCAACACCGATTGGGGTGCCTTGGATGCAACCCACGTCCCGCAACGCCAGAAGGTCAACCACTTCGCCGGCTCGCTCCTCCCGGATGACTATACCCTCGATCCAGTCGAGTCCCCGCGCAACAGCAATTGGTTCGTGGTGCTGGTCGCAGCGCGCAGGGCCCTGACGTTCATGGAAAGCCAGCCAGAGATCGATGCCGAGCGCCTGGGCGTGTATGGTCATTCAATGGGCGGCAAACTGACCACCAACCTCTGCGCGATCGACAAGCGGGTGAAGGCCGCAGTGCCGTCTTGCGGCGGATCAGGCGACGTCCCGATGGAAGTCGCCGAGCAAGTGCCGGGCGCCATTCCCAGCACCGACTCGCCATTGCTGCTCGCCACCATATCCGACAATGCATATATCCCGCGAATCACCTGCCCGATCCTGTGGCTCTCACCAACCAACGACTTCCACGCCAATCTCAACCATTTCGCCTGGACCTGGCGCGATGTTCCCGACCAGCTGCTGCGCGTGAGCATCTCGCCGCATCTCAATCACCGGCACACCGATGATCATCAGCTCACGCAGCACCTGTTCTTTGAGCAGTACCTGAGGCATGCCTTTGTCAATCCGACCGCACCTCAGCTGGCAATGAGCCTGTCGCCGACGTCGGGGGCGCCATTGCTGGCGGTTACCGTGGATGCGTCACTTTCCATCACCGCCGTCCAGGTCTACTACTCGAATGATCCTCACAGCCTGACCCGTTTCTGGCGTAGCGCGCCCACGCAGAGCAACGGAGCGCAATGGACCGCGGAGTGCCCGATCAGCAGCATAAGCCAGCCGTTGTTCGCCTACGCCAACGTCAGCTACCAAACGCCTGCACGCTATCGCGACATCGCCCAATCGCCGGGATCGGGGAATTCAGCGTTTTTCACCTATAGCTCTCGTGTCCTGGTCCTGTCAGGCCAGCAGCTTGCGGCTGCCAGAGTGCAAGCGACCGACGTCGCGCATGAGCGCATGATCGACGATGGTCTACGTGGCTGGCAGGACTGGTATCGGCTGAACTGGGACCACCCGCCGTTGTGGACCGCGATCACGCGCAAGGTGAAGGATCCGAAATGGCGCGGGCCGGACGGTGCCACCTTGGCCGTCGATGTGAATCCAAGCAAGGATTGCTCATTGGTGGTGACGTTCTTTGCCAACGAATGGGGTGCCTTTTCCGGGCGCAGCGGTACCTACTACACGCTGCACCATCTGAAGGGATCTCCGGATTGGCAGACGGTGAGGGTCAACCTTGCCGATCTACGTCCCATTGATGAACACAGCACCGAACAGCTGACGTCCTGGCAGACGTTGACCCAATTACAGTTTTCCCCTACTGGCTCGGTGACCGCCAAGGACGGAACCAGGAGCGACATTGGCAAGCAGGGATGGGAGAACCACGCCACACTCACCCTGCGAAACCTGCGCTGGGATGGCGGCACCTACGGCGAAGTGGTCGTCGCGCCGGCTGTTCTGAAGTCACCCACCGACTTCGATCACCAATTCAACAATGCGATCAAGCAGTCGCTTGAACAAGAAAAGCTGGATCAGCAGGCCAAGTAACGCCATTGAGGAATTCGCCGATGTGGCTTCATCGCTCCATTCCCATAGCTGCCCGGCCCGATAAGCATATGCTGCCAAAGCTCGCTGCACCGGACAACGCGATGGCGGATCCGCGCCGATATGGCTGCGCCCTGTTCCACGAATTCGCGCTTAAACCCCTGATCATCCGTCTTCTTCTCATCGTCGCGGTCTCGTCGCCCACCGCGCTGGCCGCAGCTGCGACGGTGACGTTCAGCAGCCCGGCCCTGGAAATTGCCTTCAACGAGCGTGGCGGTCCCGAGCACCTGATCGCTCATCCCAGCGGCAAGGCGCTCGCGGTCCGCGCTGATCTGCCGGTCTTCACGGTCGTAGATCGCGATCCCCAGGGCACACCGACAACCATCCCGCTCTGCGATATTCGCCTCAATGGCCCGGACCGCCTCATCGCCCGTTCCGCCGATGGCCTCCGGCAGGTGGAGTTCGCGGTCAGCCGTGGAGTCCGTCACTGCGCCTGGCGTATCGCCGCCCTGACTGGCATCGCCACCGACCGGGCGATCCTGCGCATGGCCTTCCACGACATCTCTGGCGCACACCGGTTACGCGCCATCGACCTCGACTGGATGTCCGAGGTGCGTAGCAACGACCGCTGGTTCGAATATAGCTGGGACCACCTCGGTCATCCCGTCGCTCCTGGGAATCTCGGCGGCGTTGCTCTTTATGTGGCGGCAGACGATGCGGACGAGGACGAGGCGCTGCTGCATATCTGGGTCGATGAGCAACTGCCGCATCCTCGTGTCTCCGGCTCCTGGACCCTGGATGCCGCCAGGGCCTGGATGCAGAGGTGGCAGCTACGTTACGCCGATCGCAGCCAGCTCATCCTGGATGGGAAGGACCTCGCTGAGCTGCGTGCCGGAATTCCCTTCGCACAGCGCATGCAGGCCAAGGAGATCTATCTCTACACCCAGACCTGGCGCAGCGACAACTTCTGGCCTGGCCGCAACGGCCACGTGCACATCAATCGCGCGGTCTTCCCGCGCGGCGAAGAGGATCTGCGCGCGTTCAGCGATGAGGTCGCGGCCAAGGGCATGCTGCTCAAGCTCCACTATGTCAGCGGCGGCATCGGCATGAATGATGCCATACGCATCGGCACCCGGCCCGACCGCCGCCTGGCGAGCTGGGTGAAGGGGACGGTGGCGCAGGCGGTGGGCGCGGATGAGCGGACCATCGCCTTCACTCCCTCGTCACCCGTACCCATGCTGCTGGGTGATGGTCACACGCTCGGCCGACCGCGCGACCTGCCGCTATTATTCGAATACAACGTGGTGCGTCTCGACGATGAACTGGTTGAGGTCGGCTCCTTCGAGACGACCGAACACAACAGCTGGCTGCTGACCGGCTGTCGGCGCGGCGTCTGCGGTACCGTCAGGGCTGCGCACGCCGTGGGTGGCGACGGGGCGGGATTGGTCGTCCCCTACGGGCAGAATTTCGTCCCCGACAACGATTCCCCGCTGCTGGAGGAGATGGCGCGTGAATTCGCCGGCATGGTGGAACGCTGCCATATCGCCAATACCGAATTCGACGGGGCCGAGATCCATTGCTATGATGGGGACTGGGGTTACCGGAAATTCGCCACCCTGGTCTACCAGAACATCCCCCAGCCGGTAGCGGCCCATGACAGCTCCGGCAGCGCGCCGCGATGCAACTTCGAGTACCGCTTCAATGCGACCCGGCGTCTGCTACGCGGCTCATGTCCATTCACCACCGGTGGCTGGAACGCTCCGGTCCAGCTCGATTCGCCGTCTCGTGCCGCCACCCGCATGCTCGATGCCCACTTCTTCCTCAGCCAGGGGCACTATGGCGGCGCCCAGGGCCTGAGCCGACCCGAGCCTATGTTCAGCGTCTCAGCCGCCAGCCTCTTGCAGTTCGGACTGACCGAACGCATGCTCCAGGCCGTCACCGACTGGAAGGCGGTGAGCCGCTTGATGAGTGACGAGCAGCATGCCCGCCTACAGGCCACCTTGACCGTTCCCGCCCCGGGCCTGCCGGGCCGCAGCCATCATCTCGTATCGCCACTGGTCCAGGTTGCCAGGGCAACGGCGGAAGGCTATGCCATCGTTCCGGTACGGGTGCTGACACGGACCGCAGGCGACATCCCTTGGCAGCTGAGCCAGGAGCACGGACCGCTCGGACCGCGCCAGTTCGTGAAAGCCGGTGAGCCTGTCGAGCTGGACAATCCCGACCGTCCCCAGGTACCCGGCTTCATCATCCGCGTGCTGTGGGCCTTCGTTCCCGATGGCAATCAGGTGGCCGTCGCCGGCGATGGGTCGGCACAGGGGCAGCGCGTAGCGAGCGACATCTTCACCGCCGGCAATGACCAGAAGTCAGCCAAGCCCGTAGGCGTGCCGGCGAACCTCCTGATGATGCCGGCAGCACATCAGGAGGTTCACAACCGGGGATATTCGGTGGTATCCCGGGATGGCGATCGGCTACGGGTGGTTGCCGACCACGCCGTGGAGAAGGCCAACTGGGAGACTGATGCACTCCCATCCTGGAACAGCAGGCTGGATCTGACCGGCCGTCGCGGCGTGGGCTTGGAGATCGATGGTGATGGCAGCGGTGCCACCCTGCTGATACAGATCGGCGGCAATGGCATGCGCGATTATGCCGTACCGATCGATTTCACCGGACGGCGCTGGGTCGAGATTCCGAGCGGCGAGGTCGCCTGGTACCAAGCCTGCTGGGGTTGGCGCATGGATACCAAGCATTGCGACTATGCCACCATTGCCGAGGTGCGGCTTGGCTTCGGGTTCATCCCACCACGCTGAGCCTGACCACAGTAATTGAGGGCTATTCGCCGTTTCCCGGTCACTTTGCGTGATGGTGCACTGGGGTACAAAAAAACCCCGAGCGACTTGTTAGGGCCGCCCGGGGGTGTC